>Ga0105047_10000802_pt1 | contig 54858 bp, 40 predicted proteins | sample MAT04_FD_78384 | JGI IMG/M metagenome (GOLD analysis project Ga0105047, IMG submission 78384) | Freshwater microbial communities from Lake Fryxell liftoff mats and glacier meltwater in Antarctica - MAT-04 (megahit assembly) | ecosystem: Environmental > Aquatic > Freshwater > Ice > Liftoff... | reverse complement strand
TTGTCGTTGATGTAGAAGTTGCCCGCCGCGTGCCGCAACCGCTGCTCGGCCTGCGCGAGCGCAGCTCTATCCGTCGAGAACACCGCGCCGGTCAGCGCATAGGGAGACGTGCCATCCACGATCTCGAGCGTGCTGTCCCACTGCGCGTCCTCGTAGACGAACACACTCACGACGGGCCCGAAGATCTCTTCGGTCATCAAGCGATGCGCGGGATCGTCGACCACCGCGATGGTGGGATCGACGAAGTAGCCCTCGGTCTTGCTCGCGCCGCCGCCCACCAGCACGGTCGCCGTGTCCTTGGCGAGCTGCTGGTAACCGGTGATGCGGGTGTACGCGCGCTCGTCGATGACGGCGCCCACGAAGGTGGAGAAGTCGGCGGGATCCCCGACCTTCATCTGCGGGGTCTCGTCCGCCAACTGCTGCCGCACCGCGCCCCACAGTGAGCGAGGCACATACACGCGCGAGGCCGCTGAGCACTTCTGGCCTTGGTACTCGAAGCCGCCACGCATGATCGCGGTCGCGAGCGCTGCCGCATCAGCGCTGGGATGCGCGAGGATGAAGTCCTTGCCGCCGGTCTCGCCCACGATGCGAGGAAAGCTCCGGTAGCGATCGAGCCGCTCGCCGACCCCGCGCCACAGCGAACGAAACGTGCCGGTGCTCCCGGTGAAGTGGATGCCCGCCAAGTGCGGCGAGTCGAGCGCGACTTTGCCCTGCAGCACACCATCGCCCGGGATCATGTTGAGCACCCCATCGGGCAAACCCGCTTCGCGCAAGAGCGCGAGCACTTCGTGGCAGCCCAGCAGCGACGTGGTCGACGGCTTCCACACCGCGACGTTGCCGCAGAGGATCGGCGCCATCGGAAGGTTCACCGCGATCGACAGGAAGTTGAACGGCGCGACCGCGAAGACGAAGCCCTCCAAGGGGCGCAGCTCGCTGCGGTTCCAGGTGCCGGGCGGCGAGATGGGCTGCTCGTCGTGCAGCTTGCGGAGGAAGTGGACGTTGAAGCGGAAAAAATCGACCAGCTCGCAGACCGCGTCGATCTCCGCCTGATGACACGTCTTGCTCTGCCCGAGCATGCACGCCGCGTTCACCCGATCGCGGTGAGGCCCCGCCAGCAGATCGGCGGCGCGCAGAAAGATCGCCGCCCGATCCTCGAAGCGCATCGCCGACCACGAAGGCCACGCCGCCATGGCTGCGTCGATCGCTCCTTGGGTCTCTTTCTCTCCCGCCTCGTGGGCCCGAGCCAGCACGTGGGCGTGCCGGTGGGGCGAGACCACATCCACCAACCGGCCGGTGGTGACTGAGCGCCCCCCGATGTGTACGGGAATCTCCGGACACTCCCCACCCACCGTCTTCAGCGCCTCCGCCAGCCGGGATCGCTCTGCTGTGCCCGGCGCAAAGGAGAGGACGGGCTCGTTCACGGGGGGCGGGACGGGGTGGGTCATGGCCGCCATCCTATCGAAATGCCTCGAACCGTCGACCCCTCCTGGGAACGTCTGCGCAGTGGCCGGGGGCAACCTTTACGGAGAGCGCGAGACCACGTCGGACTTCCTTGACCTCACGCTCCCGAAACCTCTAGGATTCTTTGGCTCGGATGGAGCCTCCGGTCCCGAAAGTGACGCCCCCGCCGCCCTCACGGGTCGCCAAGCTGTATGCGCTCCGATTCATTTCGGGCAAATACCAAGGCGGGGAATTCCCCTTGCCCAACAACAAGGAGATCGTCGTCGGCCGTTCGAGCGAGCTCGACATGGTGCTGGTGGAGGACATGGTCTCCCGGCGCCACGCGAAGCTCACGGTGACGGGCGATCAGATCTTCATCCAGGACCTGGGCTCGACCAACGGGACCTTCGTCAACGGCGAGAAGATCAAGCGCGCGCGCCTCCAAGAAGGCGACCGGATCCTGATCGGCACCAGCATCATCAAGCTGGTCGCCGCCGAGGGCGGTGCAGGGGGCGATGCGAAGGCCCGCCTCGAAGACGTCGCCCAGGGCCGCCGCACCTCGCAGGTGCGCACGATGTCCGGATCGATAGCCGAGATCCCCTTGCCCGATCTCATGCAGCTCTTCTCGGCCAGCAAGAAGAGCGGCGTGCTCGTCATCCGCAGCGAGAACGAGGTCGGCAAGATCTTCTTCGACGGCGGCAAGGTGCTCTTCTCCGTGGTGAACGAGCACTACGACGTCGCTCCGATGAAGAGCCTGCTCCGCATCCTCACCTGGGTGAACGGGAGCTTCGATATGGACCCGCCGGAGCAGCGCGAGTTCGCCGAGACGATCCAGGCGACCACCGAGGGCATCCTCATGGACGCGATGCGGCAGATCGATGAGATCCGCCGCCTCGGGCCCGACATGCCGCCCTCGAACGCGAACCTCCTCATCGCGATGCCGCTCATTCCTCCGTTGCGGGATCTGAGCGCCGAAGAGCTCGACGTGCTCCAGCTCGCCTACAACTACGGTCACGTGGAGACGGTGCTCAACAAGAGCCTCGCCGCCGATCTCGATACGAGCACCATCCTGGTGAAGCTCCTCAAGAGCGGCTACCTCCGCGTCGAGTAGCTCGGCCGGGATCTCGCGCCGCTCGCAGGGGAAGGGACGGGACATGCAGATCATCCGACACACGTGGGTCGTCGCGGCCATCGTGCTCGCCACCGCATGGTCATGCGGCGGCCCAGGACACCGACCGCGTGGACCTGGGCATCTCACCGACATCTACTATCTGGAGATCACCCTTGGCGTCTCGGGGATGGGGCAAGCCGATCGGACGACGCTCGTCGAAGTGCCGTTCATGGGGTTTCGGATCATGGCGCCGATCGAGCACCAGGTCCTTCGCGCGTACGGCACGTTCGCGAGCGGCATCCTGGTGCACACCGTGTACGAACGTCGCGTGGGTGCATGGGTGGTGCTGCCGCTCGAGCTGGGCGGGGGCCTCGAGGTAGGCGCGCCGATTGGCGAGACGATGTCGATCGGTGGTTTCATGGACGTGCGCGCGGTGGCCCGACTCCCGTTCGAGAACGAGTCGGCTTCGATCGGAATCGGATGGTCGGCCGGCCTCGGCATCTACTGGTTCTGAGCGCCACGACGCGACTGCGCGGATGACGGTGACGCTCGGAGGCGCGCCGCTCGAGGTGCGGATCGACGGTGCACTCCCACTCTCGGGGACCGGTCCCGCGTCGTTGCTGAGCCTCGCCGCCGGCAACTACGACGGCGTGCTCGAAGTGCACGATGGCGGCCACATCCGGATCGCGAGCGCTCGCGCGACGGCCTCCCGGTGCGACCGAGCCTCGGCACGTCACGGGCCTTCGCCCCTGGGACGCGGTCGCGGTCCTCGAGGAGCGGGACGACCGGAGCCGGATAGCGTTCGGTCTTCGCGGGCGACGCTGAGCGGCTGGGTACTCACGCGATTGCTGCGTGATGTGCGCTCGCCGCCGACCGAACGGATACCGCGCCGCCGCGCCTTTCGGTGCGGATGCGCGGAGGGTGAGACCGAGCACGCCCTCATCGCGCGCGGCGCGCCCGCCACCCTCCCTGGCACCGAGCGCGTCTGGACTCACGCTGAGAGCGACGACTCGATGCTGGTGCGGGTGCACGGTGATGAGGCGGAGATTCTCGGGACATCGTCGGTGCGTGGTCGGAACATCGTCCGAGGCTGCCCGACGCGCGTGGTGCTCGGCGTGGTCCCGACCGCGTTCCTCACCCGAGACGTGGTCTCGGCGCTCGGACTGCGGATGCGCCCCGTAGGGCGAGGTTACGTCCTGGAGCGACATCCTCGGGCCGCGCTCCTGCGCGACGACCTGCTCGTCGCAGACGTCGTCGTCGCGGCCGATGGCGTTCCGTTCGATCGATGGGTTCGCAGTCACAGCCTGCCCCGCGACCTCGCCCGAGTAGGCAACGAGATCGGGATCACAGTCCTACGTGACGGTGAGTCCGTCGAGCTCGCGGCGCGCTTCCCTCGCGACGAGCACCGCGGAGAGCGCCGCGACCGCGACCGAAGCGAGCTCGAACGCTCGAGGAGTTCTAGGGCACTGCTCCCCCGCGACGGATCGGTTGAATCGCTGCTGACGGGCTCTCGTCGCGCACGAACTCGACGTGGCACCAAGCGCTCGATGCCCTGCTTCGTCACCCGCGATCGCGTGACGAGGTCGAGGCAGGTGTCGTGGCTGGTCGCTAGCGATCAGCGACGAGTCAGCGGAGCGCGTTGACCAGCGCGGTGTGGCTCTTCTCGAGCTCGGCGCTGAGCTCGGTCGCGACCGCCAGCTTGCCGGGGTCCTTCTTGAACTTCGCAGGATCGTACTTGGCGCGGAGCTCGGTGTACTTGCGCTCGATGTCGCCTATCGACGCGCCGGGCTCGAGCTCGAGGCGGGCGTAGTGCTGGGCGAGCGATCGATCTTTGTCCTGCGCAGCGAGGGCGCGCGCGACGCGGCCTTCGGGGACGGCGCCGTTGCCCAGCGGATCAGGCAACGCGGAGACCCCGCGATCGGCGCGGGCCGCGCGACGCTTCTCACGCTCGGTCTCGAGCTCGGCGTCGGAGAGGTCGGCCACCGCGCGAGGCAGCGGGATGAGCTTGGGGTCGGGGTTCACGGCTCGCTCGGGTTCAAGGCTGGGGCGTCCCGGGCGGCGCGGTCAGCAGACGCTCGAGCAGGTTCTTGCTGTAGGCGGAGAGCTCGCGGAACACCACGCCCATCCCCGACGGATCGCTGTCGACGCGGACCACTTCGCCTATCCCCTCGATGGTCTCGACGTCCTGCATGATCACCGTGAACTTCAGGTTCACTCGGGTGCCCACGGGCAGGGGCTGCTTGGACTTCACGAACACCCCCGAGCGCGAGATGTTCGTGACGTACTCCTGGATGAACGCGTCGAAGGACTCGAACTCCTTGTTGATGGTCAGCCGCACGTCGGTGCGCTGATCGTCATCCGAGGGGCTCGCGTCCTTCGGTCTCTCGCTGTCCTTGGTAGTCACGCGGCGATTCTAACCCGGGTCTGGGGCGGAGCCCCAGGGAACCTAGCGGATGTCAGGCCCCAGCGAGGTCGAACTGCTCGATGTGGTAGTCCTTGCGGGGCGTCAATACGATCTGTCGGGCATAGCGAGCGCTCGCCTTGAGGAGCGCTTCCTTCTGCTCGCGTTGCATCGCGTCGACCACCGCAGGGTGCGCGTTCACCACCACCTTGAAGCCGGGGAGCGAGTCCTTCTCGCGACGGATCTGGCGGAGGATCTCGTGGCAGATGGTGGTCTTGCTCTGCAGCTGCCCTGTGCCGTCGCAATAGAAGCAGGGCTCGTACAGCGTGCGACCGAGCGACTCGCGGGTGCGCTTGCGGGTCATCTCCACGAGGCCGAGCTCGCTGATGCGCACGACGGTGGTCTTGGCCTTGTCGGTCTTCAGGGCCCCGAGCAGCGCCTTGTAGACCTTGTCGCGGTGCGACGCCCTCTCCATGTCGATGAAGTCGAGCACGATGAGACCACCGATGTTGCGGAAGCGGAGCTGGTAACAGATCTCCTTGGCCGCCTCGAGGTTGGTCTGGAAGATCGTCTCCTCGACGTCCTTGCCCTTGCCGGTGAAACGACCGGTGTTGACGTCGATCGCGGTGAGGGCCTCGGCCTGATCGATGATCAGGTAGCCCCCGGACGGAAGCGGCACTTTTCGCGACAGCGAGCGGGCGATCTCGTCCTCGATGCCGAACGCATCGAAGATGGGATCGTTGCCGTCGTAGAGCTCCACGGCGCTGCTGCGCTCGGGCATGAACGCGTCCACGAAGTCCTTGAGGCGGGTGTACTCCTCGGGATCGTCGATCACGATCTTGTCGATGTCCTCGGTGAGCATGTCGCGCGCACTGCGCTGCACGATGTCGAGCTCGGAGTAGAGGAGCTGAGGCGCGCGCGTCGCCGTCTTCTGCTTCTCCGCGGTCGCGTCCCAGGTCTTCACCAGGTAGCCGATGTCCGCCTTGAGGCCGCCTTTGGTCAGGCCCTGAGCGACGGTGCGCACGATGAGCCCGCCGTGCGGCGGCTTCACCGAATCGATCACTTCGCGCAGACGCCGCCGCTCTTTGTCGTTGCCGATCCGCTTGCTGACCCCGATGTGATCGACGGTCGGCATGTAGACCACGAAACGTCCGGGCAGCGACACGTGGCTGGTGACCCGCGCGCCCTTGGTGCCGATGGGCCCCTTGCTCACCTGGACGACGATCTTCTGCCCTTCTTTGAGCACGTCGCGGATGGGCGTCTTGCGGGTCAGCCGACCTTGATCCTTGTCGTGCTCGCTCTCGTCGTCGTCGTCCGCGTGGGACACGAGCTTCTCGAAGTCGGCCTGAGGGATCACGTCCTCGACGTGCAAGAACGCGGCTCTGTCCAAGCCGACGTCGATGAACGCCGCCTGCATGCCAGGGAGCACGCGGGTGACTTTGCCTAGGTAGATGTTGCCGACCGGGCTGCGGTCGCTCTCTCGCTCGACGTAAATTTCGCCGAGGATTCCATTCTCGATCAGCGCGACGCGGGTCTCACCCACGTCGACGCTGATGACGATCGTTCCGTTCGCCATCTCACTGAAATCTTTCTGCCGAGCGCCGCCGCGCTGGTCGCGCTCGCACACTCCCCGGCGAACGCGATGGGCGCGAGGCCCCACGTCGGCGGAACGGTGGCGAGCGGCGCGTGCCCCGAAGTCATCGGGGCGCGCGGATGCTGGCTCGGCACGGGGGTCAGTTCTTCTCGTTATCGAAGACCGCGTCGACCTGAGCGCGGACCTTGTCCTCGGACACGTTGCGCGCGACCGAGATTTCTTTGATGAGCAGGAGCCGAGCGCGCTCGAGCATCTGGCGCTCGCTGAACGAGAGCTGGTCCTTCACCGTGCGCTGCAAGGTGAGATCCCGGAGCACTTCAGCCACCTCCACGATGGAGGCGGTGTTCATCTTCTCGACCAGGGCGCGGTAGCGGCGGTTCCAGGTCTGGGTGTCGAGGATCACGTCGCGCACCTTCAGGACGCGGAAGACCTCGCGGATCTGGCTCTCCCCCATGGGCCGACGCAGACCCGTCTGCGCGTTGCTCACGGGCACCATGATCTTGTCATCGGTGTCGAGCAGGCGAAGGACGTAGAAGCGCTGGCGCTTGCCCCCGATGTCTTTCTCTTCGATCGAGACGATCTCGGCGACCCCGCGTGAGGGATAGACTGCCTTGTCGCCGACTTTGAAGTCGGTCTCGGTGACGACGGCGGCGGGCTTCTCGGCGACGACGACGGCGGCGGCGGCGGCGACGACCTTCTCCGCGGTCTTCTCGACGACCACCTTTGCGGCGGTCTTGCTCGCCGACTTCATCGCGGTGGCCTTGGCGGGCCCACCCTTGGAGCTGGGGCTGGTGCGCGTCTGCATGCGGTTCCCTCTCGTGTCCTCGCGAGTGCGAGGCACCTCTAGAACAGAGGTGGTGTGTTGACTTGGTTCAAGCTCGAGGACGTCCCCCGAGCCGAAATGGAAGGCCGCACAGGGCTGCGGCGGAGGCGGAGGTTACCGGTCAAAGCCGTGAGGGTCAACGCGAGGTCCCGCACCCACCGCGCAGGTGTTCAGGTCGGCCCCCTCACGCCGACGGCAACGCGGACATTTGCGAGCGCCCAGCGGGGCACCCGACCGACTAGGTCATGGCGACGACGATCGCGGTGATGTTGTCGCGCCCGCCGCGCTCGTTCGCTATCCCAATCAGGCGCCGCACCGCGCTCTCGGGGGTCATCTCCAAGATGGGCCCCAGCTCGCGATCCTCGACGTAGCCGTGCAGGCCGTCCGAGCATACGAGGTAGCGGTCACCCGACTTCACGTCGAACACCCGGGTGTCCACCTGGACGTACTCACGGCTGCCCACGGCTCGGGTGATCACGTTCTTGTGCGGGGAGCGCTCACCCTCTTCGACCGAGATGATGCCTTGCTTGATCTGCCAGGCGACCAACGTGTGGTCCTCGGTCAGCCGCGAGGTCACGCCCTCGCGGGTCTGGTAGACGCGGCTGTCACCGACCTGCGCGGTGAGCCCGAGATCGCCCGCCAGCAACAGCGCGGAGACGGTGGTGCCCATGCCCCGCTGATCGGGCTGGTTCTCCGCGATGGCGAATATGAGGTAGGTCGCGGCCTGTACCGCGGCCTCGAGCGCGCGCAGCCCGCGCCGCATGGTGAGCTCGTCGCGCATGCCCGACGTCAGATCTCGGATCGTCTGCGCCTCGCGGCGCACATTCGAGATCACCGTGTCGACCGCCTCGCGGCTCGCCACCTCGCCCGCTGCGTGGCCGCCCATGCCATCGGCGACCACGAAGAGGCCGAGGTCCTCGTCGTAGCCGTAGGCATCCTCGTTCGACGCCCTGCGGCGTCCGATGTCGGTGTGTCCGAAGACGTTGCGGCGCACGGAGGGCGAGCATACGCAAAGCCGCGCCAAGACGCGAGCGCGACGAGGGCCGCAAGTGCGACGGCTGGGCGCTCTCGCGCACGACACGCGATTGTCGATCACCTCCCGCGCTAGAACGGTACATTCGGGGAATGATCACCCGCACGCGATTAACGTTCCTCGTGGCCTTCAGCGCTGGCTGGATGTTGAGCGCCGGCTGTGACTGTGCAGGTCCCGACCGTCCAGATGACGGAGGGCTGGGGGACGGAGCCGTGATGGACGCCCCCGTCCGCGATGGCGCGACGCCCGACGCAGCGACGCCGGACGGAGGACCGCGGCGCTGTGCGAGCGATCTCGATTGCCCGAGCGCCCTCGTGTGTCTCGGCACCTTCTGTCAGGACGATCCGTGCGCGACGGACAACCCTTGCGAGGGCGACGATCGCTGCCGCGCCATCTGTGTCGCACTGGTCGATCCCTGCGCCGACGTGCGCTGCGGCGCCGACGAGACGTGCGTGGCGGGCACCTGCTTCGCGGGCTGTCTGCCGGTGGCGTGTGAGGGCGTGGACTGTCCCGACGGGCAGTACTGTGATCCCTCGCGTGGCACGTGCGCGGACATCGACCCTTGCCCCGCCGGCTGTGGCGAAGACGGAGCATGCCACCTCACCTGCACCCCCCGCTCGGCGTGCGAGGGGATCACGTGCGAGGAAGGCGAGTTCTGTCGGGCGGGGGCGTGCCTCGACAACCCGTGCTTCGGGGTGGCGTGTGAGCGCGGGGAGATCTGCCAGAACGGCACCTGCGTCGAGACCTGCGGGTGCGATCCCGAGTGCGAGGCGCCCTCGCGCTGCATCGCCGGCACCTGCATCTGCGTGCCCCGCTGCGCCGCCGACGGAGAGTGCGGTGCACCCGACGGTTGCGGCGGCTTCTGCACCGGCGCGTGTCCCGGCGATCACGACGAGTGCAACCCCGACACTGGTTTGTGCGAGTGCATCCCGAGCTGCGCGCCCGATGCGGTGTGCGGCGCTCCCGACGGATGTGGCGGGCCGTGCACCGGCCCGTGCGATCTCGATCGCACCTGCGTCGCGGGCGCGTGCACCTGCACCGATGACTGCCTCTCTGCTGGCATGGTCGACTGCGGCGTCGCGATCCCTGCGACCTGCATGGGCAGTTCGATCTGCACGGGCGATGGCACCCGCTGCGCGTCGGGCAGCGACTGCATCGACGGCGATTGTTGTCCTCGCTGTCCCGGCGCGGGCAGCGTCGCGTGCGGCGTCGACATCCCCGATGCACGTGATGCCTCCGGTGCGGTGTGCCGTACCTGCAGCGGCACCGGGAGCATGTGCGGGAGCGGCACTGCCTGCGTCGATCGGCCCGGCGGCGCGACCGATCTGACCTGCTGCGGCGGGTGCGCCGATCCTTCGTCCGTCCCCTGCGGCACCCGGATCCCCGACGTGCGCGATGCGGGTGGCGCTATCTGCCGCGCCTGCACTGGTTTTGGCACCGGCAGCTGCGGGTCGGGCACGTCGTGCACTGGCGGCGCCGGCGGGACCTGCTGCGCGAACTGTCCCTCGGCGGGCAGTGTGGCGTGTGGGGACGCTATCCCCTCCTCGGCGTGCCGCATGTGCTCGGGCTTCGGCAACATGTGCGCGAGCGGCACGGGCTGCATCAACCCGCCGGGCACCAGTGGCTCGGCGACGCGGGTGTGCTGTGGGACGTGCGCGTCGGCATCGACCGTCGCGTGCGGCATGCCGGTTCCCGACGTGATGGGTGAAGGCGTCGTGTGCCGTGATTGTGGGAGCGGCAGCGTGTGCCCCTCGGGGAGCGACTGCCTGAGCGGCGCGTGCTGCCCTCGCTGCCCTTCGGCCTCGAGCGTGGCCTGCGGCGTGGACATCCCCGATCAGCGCGATGGGAGCGGCGCGGTGTGCCGCACGTGCAGCGAAGGCACCATGTGCTCGGGCGGCAGCAGCTGCACAGGCGGCTCCTGCTGCCCAAGCTGCGCGTCGGCGTCGAGCCTCGCGTGCGGGACCGATCCCGCCGAGCCCGCCGGATGTGCGATGTGCCCCAACGGCACGATGTGTCCCTCGGGCGAGCGTTGCCGCAGCGGCGCGTGCTGCGCGCCGACGTGCAGCGCTCCCTCGACACGAGCCTGCGGTGATCGCCCGAGCGACGGCTGCGGCGGCACCTGCTCGCCCGGCACGATGTGTACGGGCGAGGGCGAGACCTGCAGCGGTAGTCCTCTCTCCTGCAGCTGCACGCCCTCTTGCGAGGGACGTCGCTGCGGTGAGGCCGACGGCTGCGGCGGCGAGTGCCTCGGCACCTGCGATCCCGGCTTCGTTTGCTCGGAGCGCCCCGTGCCCCGCCCGCCGGGCGACTACCAATGCGAGCCCAGCGCGTGTGTCCCGAGCTGTGGGCTGTGCCAGTCGTGCGTGCTCGGATCGTGCGAGCCGCTCACCTGCGCGCCTGGCGAGTCGGTGTGCTTGCTCGCCTGCGAGTGCTGCGGCGCGGGCGACGTGTGCACGCCGGGTGGCTGCGAGCCGCTCGGCTGAGGCACCCCTCCCCGGCCCTGCTCGGAGCACGAACCCGTGCGCGAGCATGGCTCGCATGAGAAAGGACACGGCACGGGGGCCCAAGATCCCGGGTCACATGGCGTAAGATGCGGACCTCTTCTTCTCGGAGGTCTCTCAGTGCGCACCCTTCTCCCGCTCCTCGTCCTCGCTCTCTGCGCCTGCGATCCCGTCACGTCGATCGACGACGCGGGCGACGGAGGTAGGCCGGACGCGGGTAGGCCGGACGCACCAGTGACCACCGATCACTGCACCTACGAGGAGCTCCCCGAGACCGGAGGCGCGGGCGGCACCGTCACCGACGCGCCGCTCTCGGCCGGCGCGGCCGAGGACTTCATCCACATCCCGCTCGGCGTCACATTGGGCGCGTACGCCTCGCGCGTGCCGATCGGTGGCAACGAAGGCTTCATCGACGAGCGTCGCACCGAGCTCGCGCGCGAGTTCGCTCCCAGCGTCGGCATCGAGACCTGGCCCCGGGTGCGCGCCGTCGTGCTCAGCACGGGCACCGCGCCGGACTACGAAGAGACGATGGTGATCGTGAAGGCGGATCTGGCGCTCGCGAACGCCTCCATCCTTGCTGCGGTCGAAGCGCGCTTGCCGCCCGAGCTCGCGGGCAAGGTGATGTTCGCCACCAGCCACTCGCACAGCTCGTTCGCCAACTACGTGACCGACGCGCTGCAGGTCGCCTTCGGTCCGTACAGCCAGCACATCCACGACATCCTCGTCGACGACATGGTGAGCACCATCGAGCGCGCGATGGCCGACAGGCGGCCCGCCACCATCGGCATCGCGAGCAACCACCTGTTCGACATGGCCGATCAGGTGAACCGCGATCGCCGCGGCGAGAACGACACGCTCCCGGGCGGCGAAAGCGACGATCGTCACCTCTTCATGATCCGGGTGGACGGCATGGACGGCGAGCCCATCGCGGCCATCCCGGTGTTCGGCATCCACGGCACGATCCTGGGCGGAGACAACGTGCTGGTGTCCACCGACGCGCCCGGTGGCGTCGAGCGGGTCTTCGAGGAGCACTTCGACAGCGAGGTCGTGGTGATCCACCTGCAGGGCGCTGGGGGTGACTCGTCACCGGTGGGCGTCGGTGGCACGGTCACCTGCCCCGAGGGCTCGGTGCTCTGCCACAACTACGCCCAGGCCGAGTCGGTGGGATTCGAGGCGCTGCCCGAGCTGCTCGCGCTCTATGAGGAGGCGGGCGCGGTAATGCTCGCGAGCGTGCCGATCGAGATGGTGACGCGTGCGGTGCCCCGCGGCCCCGACCAGCGCAACTTCATCGTGCGCGACGGAGCGCTCGAGTACGCGCCGTGGGACGGCTATACGCCCGCGGACGGTCGGGTGTACGCGGACGACGGATCCATCTTGTCGCCCATCGACGAGTTCAACGCGCCCTACGGCGCCGCGCTCTGCTCCACCGAGTCTCTCCCTCGCGCGCTCGCGAGCCGCGCGCAGATCCCCGGCACGCTGCTGCCCGAGTTGGCGGACACCCCCTACCCCACCTGCAATCGCCTCGAAGGCGTCACGTCGCTCTTCGAGCAAGCGCTGCAGGTCGACTTCAGCGGACCGCCCCTCTGCGCTACCACCCGCGCGGTGCTCTCGGCCGCGCGCATCGGCGAGTGGTACTTCTCGACGATCCCAGGGGAGCCGGTGATCTTGGCCGCCGATCGCCTGCGCGACCTCGCCCCGGCGGGCGTCGATGGCGACCACCTCATCATCGTGGGCTACGCGCAGGATCATCACGGCTACGTGATGACGGCCGAGGACTGGCTGCTCATGGGCTACGAGCCGAGCATCACCTTCTGGGGCCCACTCGACGGCGAGCAGATCATCGAGCGCGCCGCGGATCTGCTGAGCTCGGTGGTGACCGCGGAGCGCGAAGAGACCGCGTCCGGCTCGACGTATGTCGTGCCGCCCACGCCGATGGACGTGTACGTGCCCGACGTCGCGCCCAACGCCGGCACGATCCCGGCGAGCCTGCCGGCGTACGTGACCAACCGGCTGCTGCCGAACCTCCCACCCTCGGCCGATCTGCCCGCGACGGTGCAACGCCTCGACACCGTGTTCTTCACCTTCGTCGGCGAAGATCCCATCGCGGGGACTCCAGAGATCGAGATCGAGGTCGACGTGGAACGCGACGGCACCTTCGAGCCACTGCGCCGAAGGAGTGGCCGGGTAGTGCGCGACGCCGACTTCATCGTGACGTGGACCCCCGATCCTCCGAGCGGCTTCGACGCCCCCGTCGGTCGGACCCACTACTGGACCGTCGAGTGGCAGGTGGTGCCCCCGACCGGGAGCCGCGAGAGCACCCAAGACGACGAGCTGACCGCGCGCGCGGGCTTGCCGCTCGGCGACTACCGCATGGTGGTGCACGGGCCACACTTCGACCTGACCAGCGGCGTGGTCCAGGTCGAGACGGCGCCGCTCGGCGTGGCGCTCAGCGGCACCGAGATCACCGTCAGCTACCAGTCGGCCGACGGCTTCCGCCTCCTCGACGCCACCACAGGGAACGTGAACGGCGTCGTCCCCGTGCGCAGCGCGGCGGTCGAGGTCGAGGTGACCTACGCGGGCGGCGGCACGGACACGCTGACCGGCGTCATGCTCGACGGCGAAGGCCACGCGGCGCTCACTGGCCTGACGGGAGCCATCGCGTCCCTCGAGGTCACCGACCGATTCGGAAACGTGGGGACCGCGACGCCCTGACGTCTGCCCTTCGAGAAAATCAGCTCGAACAGATAGGGAAGCTTCCAAGGCCGGGCGGCGTAGACTCCGCCCCATGCTTGCACGCTCCGTCCTCCGATCCGTCCTCCTGGCTGCGTTCTTCCTCATCGTGCTGGGCGGTTGCCGCCATCGCGGCGAAAGTCGAGCGACTGCCGGCGCGAGCACGGCACCAGCCAGCACGGCGCCGCGGGTGAACGGTCGGCGTCTTCGGCGTCTGCTCTCGATCGCTGGGGGCGATCTCAACTGCGCGGTGGGCGAGCTGACCCAGGAGCAGGTCACCGATCGCATCTACCGGGTGCGGGGCTGCAACGACTGGCGCGACTACGCGATCTTCGGGCGGCGTCATCGGCCTGCGCGATGGCGCCGGGTGGTGCCGATCGCCGACCGCGCCCAGGCCGACTTCGGCTGCCCCGCGGCATCCATCACCTTCACCCCCACCAGCGCGACCTCGTACACCGCGAGCGGCTGCGGGAGCGCGACCGGCTACCAGCTGAGCTGCACGGAAGAGGACTGCGGCTGGATGGGCGCAGCGCCGACGAGCGGGAGCTACGCCGCGAGCTTCGTCATCATCGTGCCCGCGACCGACGCGCCGCTCTCGATCGACGTCGACGGCGAGGTCGACGACGACGGCGCCGAAGACGAGTGAGCGCCGTTTTGGCGTGACATCGCCCACTGGAGCGGCGACAAACGCGCGATGGATGGACGGTTCGGTTGGGTCAGTGCGCTGGCGTCGTTGCTGCTGCTCGGCTGCGGAGGTCGACAGCGGGTGCGCGACGATCTTCGGACACAGTCCATCGGTATGCGCGCTCGAGAGTCGCGAAGGCCATCACGGACGGAGCGGACTACAGGATGGGCGCTTGGGCCTGCTCGATCCGGAGCACGGCCGAGGCCGATCGGATCAGCGTGACCCTCGGTGAGCTGGAGCCGGCGCTCTCCGCCTGCGTCGCGCGCCAGCTGGTGTTGGTACCGAACACCTCGCAGGGCCTCACGATCCTCGCGGTCGACGAGGGGCGAGCGTGTGTGGAATCCGCGCTCGCGCCGGCACGGGTGTTCGTCCACGACTCGCCGACCATTCGCTGCGAACGTCCGGCGGAGTGAGACGAAGGCGCAGTCCACGGAGGAGCAGTCGACCGGCGAGCGCCGCGGAACTCAGCGCGCCATGAGGCGACCCGTGGCTTCGAAGTACGCGACCGCGTCCCTGATCGTGTCCTCGATGGGGCGGTAGCTCGCACCGAGCTCGCGGATCGACTTGCTGTTGTCGTAGTAGCTGGGCTTGAGGCTGTACTCGAAGAAGTCTCGGCTCAGCAGCGGCGGGTTGCCGGTGCGCTTGGCCACGGCCTCCATGCCAGCCGCGATAGAGCGGGCCACCGCGGTCGGTAGGCGCACGACCGATCGTTTGCGGCCCGTGACCGCGTCGATGGTCTTCAGGAGCGCCTCGTTATCGAGATCGTGCGCGGTCGCGATGTAGCGCTCGCCCTTCTTGCCCTTCTCCGCCGCGAGCACGTGGGCCGCGGCGCAGTCGCGCACATCGACGTAGCTCGCGCCGCCCTCGAAGGCGGTCGCGGGGCCCGGGGTCTTGATCGACGAGAGGATCAACTGACCGCTCGGCGTCGGCCGGATGTCGTTCGGGCCAAACACGATGCCTGGACAAACCACCCGCACATCGAGGCCCCACTGCCCAAAGCACTCGGCCAGCTGACGGCTGTGGAACTTGCTTCGGCTGTAGGGGAAATCGAGATCCCAGGCCTCGTACGGCGTATCCTCGTTTGCCACGCCGCCCTTCGGTGCGCGACCGAGCGAGACGATACTCGCGGTGTAGATCACCTTCTCGACGCCCGCTCGGCGCGACGCCTCCAGCACGTGGAACGTGCCGTTCAGGTTCACGTCGTACATGAGCGTCGGATTGGGGGCCCAGTCGGCGTAGATGGCGGCGCAGTGAAAGACGGTGTCTTGGTCCTTCACCGCGCGCTCGCAGTCGGCCGGCGTGCGCACGTCGCCTTCCACGACGTCGACCTCGAGCCCCGCGAGGTTGTCGCGCTTCTCGCCCTTCACGGAGAAGACCCGCACCGCGACGTCGCGCTGAAGCAGCTCCTTCACGATCGCACTGCCGAGGAACCCGAACCCACCCGTGACCAATGCTCGCTTCATGGCCTGCGATGATAGGTCAGCTCAGCCCTCGCGCGTCACCAACACCGACTTGAGATGCCGCCCACCATCGAACCGTGAAGGAAAGTCGACCTGCACGGGGCCGTCCTTGGCCTGCGCTACCGAGATCTGGGCACGGTTGGCCGCCTCGTGCGCCATGCGACGGAAGGTGTCCTGATCGATGCGTTGATCGTTGCTGGTCGCATACAAGAGACCGCCCGGTGCGAGCACCGCGAGGCAGCGACCGAGGAGATCCATCCACTGTGCGCGACTCGACGTGAAGCGGGTCTTCTTGCTCCGCGAGTAGGTCGGGGGATCGCAGACGATCACCTCGAAGCGCTCGCCTCGACGACCCATGCGCGCGAGCACCTCGAAGGCGTCGTCGTGCAAGAAACGATGCGACGACGCGTCGAGTTCGAGCGCCGCCAAGCCCGCGCGCCCTCGATCGAGCGCCGCCTTGCTGGCATCGACGCTGGTGGTCTTGGCGCCCGCTCGCGCTGCGGCGACGCTGAATCCGCAGGTGTACGAGAAGAGATTCAACAGGTGCCCGCTGCTCGCGCGCTCTGCGATGCGGGCGCGCATCTCGCGCTGATCGAGGAAGAGCCCGGTCGAGAGCCCATCGCCGAGGCGCACCGGGTACGGCACGCCGTGCTCGAGGATGGTCCCCTCGTGGGGCGCGGCCTGGCCCGACACGGGCTCACTCGGCGAAAGCGCCCGCGCCCCCTCGTCACCCAGCTCGTTCGCTTGGGCCGGACGACGCTTGACGTAGATCCCCGCGAAGCCCAGCGAAGCGAGCTCGCGGACGACCGCCGCCTCATCGACGTCGTCGCGATAGAAATGCGCCAGCAGGTAGTCGCCGTACACATCGAGCGCGAGGCCCGGGACGCCATCGGCCTCGGCGTGCAGCAGACGAAACGCCGTGGTGCTCGGGTCGTGGCCCAACGCGTAGCGACGCTCTCGGGCGGCATGCAGACGCTCACGGAGGAGCGCGACATCGGCGAGCGGATCCTCCGGCTGCCCTCCAAGTGCGCGCTCGAACGCGGGCGGCAGTGGCGCGTGGACCGCCGCGCGTCCGGGCAACGTGAGCCGCTCGGCGTGCAGCATCAGTCGGGCCGCTGGTGCGCCGCCATACAGCGGGTCGCCGACGATGGGCCAACCACGCGCCGCGAGCTGCACTCGGATCTGGTGGGTGCGCCCGGTCTCGAGCTCGATGGCCACCAACGCGCGCCCGCGCTGCTTCTCGAGCACGCTCACGGTGCAAGCCGCGACCTCGCCGCTGCCATCGACGCGGGTGACGCCGCGCTCGTGACGGAGCCTATCGGTCAAGCGACCGACGGGCGGCGCCCCCGAACCCGACACCACCGCGACGTAGCGCTTGCCCACGGTGCGCTGCTCGAAGGCCTGGGCCAGCGCGAGGTTCGCCTCGGGACGCTTGGCGTACACCACGACACCGCTGGTGAGCGCGTCCAGGCGCTGATGCACCCCGAGCGCGACGTCCACGCCGTCCCGCGCGAGCAGGAACTTACGGACGCGAGTCGGCAGATCATCGCCCTCGCCCCGACCGCTCTGCGAGGGGACCAACAGCGGCTTGTCGATCGCGATGAGGTCCTCGTCCTCGAAGAGAATGGCCCCCAGATCCAGCGACGGAAAGCGCAGCTCGGGATCGACGCTCGGACCGAGCGAAACCAACGCGACCTCGGCCTCTGAAGGCGCGCTCAGAACGACCGTTCCCGCAGCTCGGCGGGCAGGATGTCCGAGGGCTCGCCGGTGCAGGTGATCCAGAGCTGGTGCGCCGCGCGTGTCGTGGCGATGTGCAAGAGATGCCGCGACTCGTCGTTCACCGGGTAGCTGGCGCGCGAGACCTCGAGCAGGACCACGTAGTCGAACTCCAGGCCCTTCACCTGCCGCACATCGGTCACGTCGATGCCAGGCTTGAAGGGGAAGTCCTGATCCGCGATGCGCCTGAGGTAAGGCACCTCGGAGTTCTTGAGGCCCTTGTAGTAAATGTCGGCCTGCTCGGGGTGGCGGGCCAACACCACGATCGAGGCACGGGGCTCCTGCCGCATGAGATCCCGCAGCGCTTCGCCCAAGAAGCCCACGGCCTCGCCCGACTGCGCGAAGCGGAAGAGCTCGACAGGCGCACCCGGACGGATCGCGTTGCCGCTCTCAGGATCCGCGAGCGGTCCCAGCACGGCTTGCGCAATCTCGATGATCGGCTGGGTCGATCGGTACTGCACCCGCAGCGGCTCGACCTCGGTCAGCTCGAGAGGCTGGGTCCGTTGACCCGGCTTACGCGAGCGCACCGCAGCGAGGACCTGGGCCCAGCTCCGAAAGCCGTTGTCCATGTGCAGGCGCTGCGCGGTGTCGCCCGCGAGGGTCACGCTGCGATCCTTGGTGGAGGTGCCGAGCACCACCGCCATCTCGACGGGCGAGAGATCCTGGGCCTCGTCGATGAGGATGTGCTCGTAGCGCACGCGCTCTTTGTTCTTCACCAAGGGGCCGCGGAGGCGCTGCACCAGGCGCAGCAGGATCGCGTCGTCCTCGCGATCCAGCGCCGCCGGATCGGACTCCACCGCGCCGTCGATGCCCACCGAGCGATCGTCGTCGTCATCGTCGTCGCCGTCGTCGTCGCTAGAGCGGCGGCGGGCCACCATCCTCTTGGCAGGCGCTTCGTCGCCGACGAAGCGAAGCGACGCGTCGTCGTCGTCGGTCTTCTTGCCAGAGGGCTTCTTCTCCTTGGGCGCGTCCTCCTCGCGGTGCCGCTCGAGCTCGGCCATCACCCGGCCACAGCGCTCGGTACACCACGCGAGCGCGGTCTTGATGTCGTCGTCATCGACGTACTCATCGCCGTGCTCGGCGAAGATGCGGTGCAGGCGCGCCTCATCGGTGAGAATGTCGTTCCAGGCACTGGCGACGTCCAAGAGATCGCGGCGCGCGCTGCCCACCGTGCGCTCGATCGCGTGACGCAGGGGCACTGAGCGCGGACCCTTGGGCAGAGGCACGTCGAGATCGAGATCCGCGTCATCGCTGCGATCGGGCGTGCCGGACTCAGAGGCCCAGCGCTCGAGGCGTCCCAGGCGGACGGCGAGCGACGCGCGGTCGTTGTCGCGCCAGAAGGACAGCGCAGCGTCTTCGCCGTCGAGGCCCTTGAGCGCGGCGCCCAGGCGGCGGTCGAGCTGATCGGCGACGTCGTTCACCAGATCATCGATCAAGCGCAGCATGGCCGCGTGCTTCTTCACCCGAGTGACCGCGGCCGGGGTGTCCGAGTCGTAGTTCTCGGGCAGGCCGCGCAGGTGGCTCTTGCGAAGCTTCTCCGCCCAGCCAGGGAACGTGACGACGGGCACCCCGTTCACCCCCAGCGCCGGCAAGACGCGGGAGATGTAGCGGACCAGCGCGGTGTTGAAGACCATCACCAGCATCCGATCGGACCGGAAGCGCTTGGGATCCTGGAAGGCCAGGTACGCGAGGCGATGCAGGCCGATCGTGGTCTTGCCGCTGCCAGCGCCGCCCTGGATCACCACCAACCCCGCGTCGGGCTTGGAGATGAGTTCGAACTGGCGCGCGTCGATCAGCGCGGTGATCTCGGGGAGGAACTTCTCGTCGCGGCCGTCATCCAGGCCGATGCCCAACCGTCCGCGTGACTCCACAGGCGCGTGGTGATCGCCTGCGCGCATCGCGGCGCCCTGGCCCCCCTTGAGCTGAGTCGACTCGCCCGCGCGTCGCCAGGTGCCCTCTTGGTTGCGGATGAAGACGCCCTGCGGTGTGCCGACTCGCCGTAGCAGACGGGCGCCTATCGCCAGGCTGCGGCGGACCACGACCTCGCCCTGCACGTCGCGGCCGCCGAAGACCTCGTCGTACTCGTCGCCTTCGTCGTAGCGGTAGTAGATCCGGGAGACCGGGGCGTCGCGCCAATCGACGATGCGGGTGTTGCTCCGTGCGTCGATGTAGGTCGCCTTGCCGATCAAGACCTCGCGCTTCTTCTCGCCCTCTTCGAGAACCAGGCGCCCGAAGTACGGGGAGTCGGCGTCGATGGCGCCCTCGACGACTTTGGCCCGCCGAGCCGCCACCTCGGTGAGACGCTCCATCTCCTCGATCAGGGGGGGCACGTCCTCGAGCCGGGCCTCGTAGATCTGATCCCGCAGCGCGAGCAGCTGGGCATCGTAGTCCGGGCCGCCGGGGCCCGAGAGCACTTCACGTCGCACCCGGTTGGCGACGGCCTTCTGGACCCGGGTCAGGGTCCGCTCTTCTTCGCCGACGATGCGGTTCAGCTCCTCGTCATGACCCGCGTCGTGGGTTGCTTGGGTGGTGTCGGTCGACATGTCTCGCCCTATCTGTGCTGGATGCCCGGGTGCCCGAATCGTTCGCGAAAGCGGGGGCCGAGAACACCAAAGCGCCTCGCCCTACCCCCGATCACCGGTGGCAGAGGAAGCGCCAAAAAAGAAGCGGACGGGAGTAGCACGAAAGAACCGAGGAGCAACGACGAGGCGGCGCGCACGCGGAACTGGCCAAACGTCGCGCTTGCTGCAACGCTCTCGCCGCGTGAGTCGCGAGCTACGTGGACACGAGCGCATGGCCATCGAGCTGACCGTCGAATACAAGCGTCTGAACGCGTTCTTCGCTGACTACACGAAGAACATCTCCAGGGGCGGGACCTTCATCAAGACGGACAAGCCGTTGCCCATCGGCACGGAGTTCACCTTCAAGCTCGCCGTCCCGACCCTCGAGCTTCCGCTGGAGCTGCGAGGTCGGGTGCAGTGGATCGTCCAGAAGGATCAGGCCGAGGACGGCGAGGATCCCGGCATGGGCATCGGCTTCGTCTACGAGACCGAGGTCGAGCGCGCGACGATCGCGACCTTGGTCGAGCAGCTCATGGTGGGGAGCCTAGGGCCGCACCTCTACGACAAGCTGATGCAGAAGCGCGATCCCGACTGAGCGTCAGCTCGCCGGATCGTAATTGAGGTTCTGGCCGAGCCAGCGCTCGACCTTCGCGACCGCCATGTCCTTGCGGACGCCGTAGTCCATCACCTGATCCCTATCGATCTTGCCCAGGGTGAAGTAGCGGCTCTCTGGGTGCGCGAAGTAGAGGCCGCTCACGCTCGCGCCGGGCCACATCGCGAAGGACTCGGTGATCTTCATCTCGGTGTTCTTCTCCACGTCGAGCAGCTCCCAGAGGGTGCCCTTCTCGGTGTGATCGGGGCACGCGGGGTAGCCGGCCGCCGGCCGGATGCCGCGGTACTTCTCGCGGATCAAGTCCTCGGGCGTGAGGGTCTCGCCCTCGCCGTAGCCCCACTCGCGACGCACCCGCTGGTGCAAGCACTCCGCGAACGCCTCGGCCAACCTGTCGGCGATCGCCTCCGCCATGATCGCGTTGTAGTCGTCGTGCTGGGCGCGGAACGCGTCGCAGAAGGCCGAAAGCCCGATGCCGGCCGTGACCGCGAACGCGCCGAGGTGATCCCGAAGGTTCGTGGCCTTGGGCGCGACGTAGTCCGAGAGCGAGCGGCAGCCCTCCTTCGGATCGTCCTTCTGCTGCCTGAGGAAGTGGAAGGTCTCGAGCACGCTCGATCGGCTCGCGTCGGTGTAGAGCTCGACGTCGTCGCCCACCGCGTTCGCTGGGAAGATCCCATACACGCCTCGGGCGGTGATCGACTTGTTCGCGATCATGCGGTCGAGGAGCACGTTCGCCTCCGCGAAGATGATGCGCGCCTGCTCGCCGTACTTCTCGTGATCGAGGATGCGCGGATAGACACCCTTGAGCTCCCACGTGTGGAAGAACGGCGTCCAGTCGATGTACTCGCGCAGCACCGCGAGCGAGAAGTCCTCGAGCACATGCACGCCGGGCGAGACCGGGATCGCGATGTCCTCCCCGCGCCACGTGATCGGGGTACGCCGGGCGCGGGCCTCGTCGAGGGACACCAGCTTGTGCCGCGGCGCCGCGTGCATTGCGCGCAGCCGCTCGTACTCGGCGCGGTGCTCCGCCACGAAGGGATCTTTGCCGGTCTCGCTGAGCAGGCTGGTGGTCACCGGCACCGCACGGCTCGCGTCGAGCACGTGCACCACCGGCTCGCTGTAGTGCGGGGCGATCTTGATCGCGGTGTGCGCGCGGCTGGTAGTCGCGCCGCCGATCAGCAGCGGCAGCTTGAAGCCCTGCCGCTCCATCTCGCGCGCCACGTGCACCATCTCATCGAGCGATGGCGTGATGAGCCCGCTGAGGCCGATGAGATCCGCCTTCTCCAGCTTGGCGCGCTCGAGGATCTTCTCGCAGGGCACCATCACGCCCATGTCGAAGACCTCGTAGTTGTTGCAGGCGAGCACGACGCCGACGATGTTCTTGCCGATGTCGTGGACGTCGCCCTTCACGGTCGCGAGCACGACCTTGCCCTGGGTCTTGACCACCTGACCGGCCGCCGCCATCGCCGCCTTCTCCTCCTCCATGTAGGGGAAGAGGTACGCGACGGCCTTCTTCATCACCCGAGCGGATTTCACCACCTGCGGCAGGAACATCTTGCCCGCGCCGAAGAGGTCGCCGACCACGCCCATGCCGTCCATCAGCGGGCCCTCGATGACGGCGAGCGGGCGCCCGAGCTTCTGGCGCGCCTCCTCGGTGTCGCCATCGATGTACGCGTCGATGCCCTTCACCAGCGCGTGCGAGAGGCGGGCTTCGACCGTGCCGCTGCGCCACTCCTCGGTCTTCTTCTCCACCACACCTGTGGCCGAAGCGGCCTTCTGCTTGAGCAGCTCACCAAAGTCCACGAGGCGCTCGGTCGCGTCTTGGCGGCGGTTGAGCAGCACGTCCTCGACCAACACGAGCAGCTCGCGATCGATCTCCTGGTACACCTCGAGCATGCCGGCGTTCACGATGCCCATGTCCATGCCGGCCGAGATGGCGTGGAACAAGAACGCCGAGTGCATGGCCTCGCGCACCTCGTTGTTGCCGCGGAAGCTGAACGAGATGTTCGAGACCCCGCCGCTCACCTTCGCGTGAGGGAGGTTCTTCTTGATCCAGCGCGTCGCCTCGATGAAGTCGACTGCGTAGTTGTTGTGCTCCTCCATCCCCGTCGCGACCGTGAGCACGTTGGGGTCGAAGATGATGTCCTCGGGAGGGAAGCCGATCTCGTCCACCAAGATCCCGTACGCCCGCTTGCAGATGCGGATCTTCTCTTCGTAGGTCGCGGCCTGACCGTTCTCGTCGAACGCCATGACCACCACCGCAGCGCCGTACTTCAGGACCTGGTGGGCTCGCTCACGGAACGCCTCCTCACCTTCCTTGAGCGAGATCGAGTTCACGATCCCCTTGCCCTGAAGGCACTTCAGGCCCGCCTCGATGACCTCCCACTTGGAGGAGTCGATCATGAACGGGACCTTCGCGACCTCGGGCTCGCTGTTGAGCAGCAGCAAAAACCGCGTCATGGCGGCGACGCCGTCGATCATCCCCTCGTCCATGCAGATGTCGACGACGTTCGCGCCGTTCTCGACCTGCTGACGCGCGACGCTCACAGCGTCCTCGTACTTGCCCTCCTTGATGAGCTTGGCGAACTTCGGCGAGCCGGCGACGTTGGTGCGCTCGCCGATCATCATGTAGACGCCGATCTGCTGGGTGAACGGCTGCGAGCCCGACAGGCGAAGCGGCTTCTCGCTCTCGCGTGTGGTGACCTCGGGAACCAGCGGCTCGGCCGGCTCGGCGGGCGATGGGATCTCGCGGGGTGGCGCGTGCTCGAGCGCCTTGGCGATCGCGGCGATGTGCGCAGGGGTGTTGCCGCAGCAGCCACCTGCGATGTTGATCATCTGGCGCTTGGCGAAGTCGCTCAGGTACCGCGCCATGTCGGAAGGCTCGAGATCGAAGCCCGTCGGCGAGAGCGGATTGGGCAGGCCCGCGTTCGGATACGCCGACACCGCGGCGCTCGACTTCGCCGCGAGCTCGGCGAGGAACGGGTACATCAGATCCGGCCCGAGCGAGCAGTTGAGGCCGATCGAGAGCGGCTTCACGTGCTTCACCGCGGTCCAGTAGGCCTCGATGGTCTGCGCGGAGATCATCGTCTCGCCGCCGCGACCGACAGCCGCCGAGATCATCACCGGCAGCTCCTTGCCATCCGCATCGAAGACCTCGCGGATGGCGACCAATGCGGCCTTGGCGTTGAGCGAATCGAAGATGGTCTCCACCAAGAGCGTGTCGACACCGCCGGCGATCAGCGCGCGGATCTCATGCGCGTAGGCCTGCTTCACCTGGTCGAAGGTGACGACGCGAAAGCCCGCGTCATCCGCGTCGGGTGAGTTCGAGAGCGACACGGTGAGCGGGCCGATGGCCCCCGCGACGAAGCGCTGCTTGCCGTCTTGGTTCGCGACCCGATCCGCCCAGATGCGGCACTGCTTGGCGCTCTCGAAGTTGATCTCCCACGCGAGATCATTGAGGAACGGATCGTCGATGATCCGCTGATAGAACTCGGGGTCCTTTCGGCCGCCGTGCTCCCGCGGATCGTCCACGAAGAACTCGCTCTGGGTGATGCTCGTCGCGCCGAACGTGTTGGTCTCGATGATGTCCGCGCCCGCCTCGAGGAAGCGGCGGTGGATGTCGCAGATCATGTCGGGCTGGGTGAGCGAGAAGAGATCGCCGTTGTTCAGGAGATCCTTCTTGCTGTCTTGGAAGCGCTTCCCGCGGATGTCCGCTTCCTTCATCTCGTAGGTGCGGATGGTCGTGCCCATCGCGCCGTCGATGATGGCGATGCGTTCGGAGAGGAGCTTCTTGAGCGGGTGCTGGGTCATGCGCGGGTTCTCTTCTTCCATGGAGGGCTCGGTGGTCGAGCCGCCTTCTCCGCTGACTTCTCTGCGACGGCGAGCACCACTTGGAAGTGAGGCTTCTTGGACTCGCGGCTCGCGACTTCAGCGGTGCGGACCGAGAGGCCCGCATCCGTGAGGAGCGAGCGGACCTCACTCGGCGACAGGCCCGGATGCCGCTCGCCGTAGCGTGTGGCCACGTCCTCGGGGCGGTGACGATCGAGACAGAGCACCACGAGTCGACCGCCCGGGCGTAGCACGCGCGCGCACTCGGCGATCGCGCGGGCGGGGTGCTCGGTGAACGTGAGCGTGTGGAACACGAGCACCGTGTCGAACGAGCCTGCTGCGAATGGCAGCGCCTCGGCGTCCGCGAGCTGGGTCGCGACGTGCGCATGACCAGCGAGGCGCTCTCTGGCCGCCTCGATCACGCGCTGGTTCGAGTCGATGCAGGTGAGCGAACGACAGTGCGGTGCGATCATCCGCGCGGCCGACGCGTCACCCGAGCCCACATCCAGCACATCACCCAGATCGAGCAGCGCCGCGATCCCGACCGCGAGCGACTGCCAAGTGCGACCCGGCGAGTAGGTGTCGCGGCCCGCGCGCCGCTCGGCGTCGAGCTCGGCGAGCCGCTCCTGATCGCCGAGCAGCGTCGCGTCCTTGGCCTCCCGCGCTTCGTCGAGCACATGGGTGAGCGTCGGGGCCGCCCCCTGCGCGAGCGCATAGAACGACTGTGCGCCGTCCTTCCGATCCTGAACGATCCCCGCCTCCCGCAGCCGCCCCAGATGCGTCGACACCCGCGACTGCGCCAGCCCGGTCACCCGCACGAGCTCGCTCACGTTCAGCTCGCGCGCGGCCAGGAGCATGCACAGCCGCAAGCGGTTCTCGTCACCGAGCACCGCCAGCGTCTCGAGCGTCCGAGCCAGGGTCACCGCGAACATCCTTCCATTCGGATTCGCGGATACCATGCGCGCGAGGGAGGTCAAGGGCGCGAAGGAAGAGGAAGAGAGCTGACCGAGGGAGGGACCCCCACCGCGGCCGGCCCACCGGAACCTTCTCGATGCAACGCGCGCAACAACTCGCCCAGCGCAGCGGACTGGTTGTCCAATCACTGCGAAGCAGAAGCCGAGCGCAGCTCAAAGGGCCGTGCGGCCTAGGAGCTGACCTAGAGGTCGAACTGACCGAGCGAGAGGATCTCGTTCACCCGCCAGAGAAAGCCGTTCGCGGCGACGCCGTCGACGACGCGGTGGTCGTAGCTCAGTGCCATGTACATGACGGGGTGGATCGCCATCGTGTCTTCACCGTCGCGCTCGACGACCACGACGCGCTTCTTGATCTCCCCTATCCGGAGGATGGCCACGTTCGGCTGCGAGATGATCGCGCCGCCGACGAGGTTGCCCTTCTTGCCGGGGTTGGAGATCGAGAACGTCTTGCCCGCGAGATCGTCGGGAACGAGGCTGCCCGTGCGGGCCTTGTTGGCGATCTCATCCACCGCGCGGGCAATGCCCTTCACCGTGAGTTCGTCGGCGCGGCGGATCACCGGGACCACCAAGCCCTCGTCGGTCTCGACCGCGATGCCGAGGTTGATGTCCTTGAGGATCACGTACGCGTCGTCGAGCACCCGAGCGTTCAGCGCGGGGATCTCACGCAGCGCCTTGGCGACAGCGGCGGTCACGAACGCGAGGAAGGTGAGGTTGACCCCCTCCTTCTTCGAGGCGTCCTTGTGCTGGTCACGCAAGCTCGAGGTCTTGTGCAGATCACACTCGGCAAGGGTCACCACGTGGGGCGAGGCGAACTTCGAATACACCATGTGGTCCGCGATGATCCGGCGGCGCCGCGAGAACGGGACCACCTTGTCGCCAGGCGCGGGATGGTACGGCGGGACCTTGAACGACGCAGTGCCGCCGAGGACCCGCATCGCCTCGTTGAGGCCCGAGGACGCGACCGCCCCGAGGATGCCTGCGCTCGACGGCGTCATCGCACCAGGCGGCATCGCGGGCGCGCGGGGCGGAGCCAGCGGAGAGGCTGCGGCCGGAGAGGCTGCGGGCGGAGAGGCTGCGGGCGGAGAGACTGCGGGCGGAGAGACTGCGGGCGGAGAGACTGCGGGCGCGGGCTTCGCGGCGCGAGTGATGTCGTCCTGGGTGATGAGCCCGTGGGCCCCGCTTCCCTTCACACTCGCGAGATCCACGCCGAGCTCGCGCGCGAGCTTGCGGGTCGCGGGGCTCGCCGACGGAGGCTCACCAGCAGCGGGCGCGGCCGCAGCTGGCGCTTCGACAGCGGCCTTCGGTGCTGCAGCGGGCGCCGCAGCGACAGCGGCGCTCGCCGTCTCGTCGATCTCACAGAGCGGCGCGCCGATGGCGAGGGTCTCGCCCTCCTGCGCGAGAATCTTCGTCACCACGCCGGCGGTGGTCGAAGGGATCTCGCTGTCGGTCTTGTCGGTGAGGAGCTCGACGAGCGGCTGTTCGCGCTCGACGCGCTGGCCTTCCTTGACGAGCCACTTGCCCACCGTGCCTTCGACCACGCTCTCGCCGAGCGTGGGTACGTTCACGATCGTCGCCATCTTTGCTTCTTGCTCCACCGGGCGACGACTCGTCACCACATGCCTTCTCTTCCAGCACCGCACATCGAGTAGGGACGGCGGATGGGGAAAAGAGGTGCGCATCCGTACCAGAGGGGACCCACGCTTTCAACGCCGTTCCTCGGCTACTATCCCGCCCGTGGCCTCCCTCGAAGATCACGCCATCCAGCGTGACAAGCGCTTCCTGATCCGGTTGGTGCTCTTGCTCTCGCTGGGGCTGATCTTCGGGCTCTTCGTGTTCGATCACCTGACCGGTAGCTCCGTCGCCACCTGCGCCGCACGCAGCATGGGCGGCTGAACACCGAGCCACTACCGCCAGCACGGAACACCCGCGCAGCGCGGCAACGTTTTCGTGGGGCGTTGCTCGTTCCTGGTATCGTCGTCGCCGCATGGCTTCATGGGCGCCGCAGCCGAGCACGGTGGCTGCTTTTCTTCTCGGGCTCGATGAGCGCGGCGCCGATGGCGTGGTGCCGCTCGGGAGCCGGACCATCACCTTGCGGCGAGGTCGCGTGGTCGGGGTCTCGCGGGCCGGCGACGATCGATCGGTCGCCGAGTTCCTCCGCGCCACGGGCCGCATCGATGAAGCGACCCTCGCCCGGGTCGAAAAGCTCGGCGAGTCGACCGCGCTGACCGCCGCCCTCGCGCTGCCCGCCGAGACCGTGCACGACGCCGTCCGCACCGTCTGGCTCGATCGGCTGGTTCGCGCGCTGGGCGCGAACGTCGCGGCACCTGCGTTAGAGCCTGCGACGGGCGAAGCCCCCGAAGCGGGGGCCACCGAGATCAGCCTGGGCCTCTTGGTGCTCGACGCGCTGGAGCGCCTCGGCGCCAAAGAAGCCGAAGAGATCGGCGCGCGCGCTTCGGGCCTGCTCGAGTGGGTCGAGGCGCCGTTCGCCAGTCGCGCGCAGCGATGGCTCGGGGTCGAAGGCAAGCGCGCTCGACGGGTCTCGGGCGTCCTGTCGTCGCGGCCCGGCGCCGCCGCACGATTGGCTGCGCTCGCCCGCGCGGGCTTGGTGCGGGTCGTCGATCCCAACGCGGCGAACGAGAAGGTCCTAGATCAGCCCGCGATCGTCGCCGCCCCCGTTCCGCCGGCTCCCAGCCCCGCCGAGCTCGCGGCCGAGATGCGCGAGTCGCTGCCGCCGATCAAGCCGCCGGTGCTCGAGCTCTCTCCTGGCGCGGGGGTGGTGCTGCGGCCGAGCATCCCGCCCAGCTTCGATCTGCCGCGCTTCCCGCCGGCGACCGCCAAGCTCGATGACCCGCTCGATCCGCTGGAGCGCAAGCTCGCGGCCGCCGAAGAGCGCAACGCCTCGCCCGCCGATCGCGCGCGCGCCTGGCGCCAGCTGGGTGACGCGTGGCTGCGGGTGCACGGCGCCATCGAAGAGACCGCGCGCTGCTATCGAGAGGCGGCAGCGGCCGACAAACACGACGTCGATCTGTTGCAGCGCACCGCCGAGGCCTGCGTGGGTGCGGGCCACCTCGACGTCGCGCTGGCCTACGGACGCGCCGCTGTCGCCGCGGCCCACACCCCCGACGCGCGCGGCTCGACGCTGCTCTGGTATGCGCTCTTCTGTCGGCGCTTCGATCTTCCCTCTGATGCGCTCGGCGCCGCGCGAGCCGCCCAAGCCGTGGGGGCGCCGTTGCCCGAGGCGTACGCGCTCGCGGCCGAGCTCGAAGAGAGCCACCGGCTCGAGCAGGACGCGATGCGTGATTTGCTCGAGGCCGGAACCCTCTCCCACGAGCTGCACCCCGAGCGAGCGCACGCGTGGATCGCGAGGGCCTGGCTGCTCGCGCCGAACGAGCCGCGCGCCGCCGAGAGCTTCGCCTCCTCGCTGGCCTCGCGGGGACAGATCGAAGCCGCGCTCGCAGTGCGCGCGAGTGCTGCGCGCGCGCTGACCGATCTGGACAAGCGGCGCCGCATCTTGTTGTCGCTCGCCGAGCGCGCCGAGCTCGCCGATCGACCGCTCATCGCGGCGCAGTACCAGCTCGAAGTGCTCGAGACCGAGCCCGTGCTCGAAGTGGTGCACGACTCGGTCGCGGAGGATCTGGAGAACGCCGGCCTCACGGTCGAGCGCGCGCTGGTCCTCGAAGATCTGGCGTTCCGCGGAGGCCAGGACTCGCACGCCGAGCTCTCGCTGCGCGCGGCCGAGGCCCGCTTGGCCGCTGGGCTTCGGCCCGAGTGGACGATGGTGCTCGCGCGCCGCGCGCTCGAGGGCGGCGCGTCGTTGCAGCGCACCCGCGACGTCCTCGAGTCGCTGCGCGCAGCCGTGGGGCTCGAGGTCCTCTGCGATCTGATCGAGGACGTCGCGCACGGGATGGCGGGCGGAACCGAGCGGCGCCAGCTCTTCGATCTGGTGTTGGCGTGGGGCGGCGGGATCCCCAAGGGCTCGCGACGCCTAGCGATGGCGATGCGCGAGCGCAAGGTGGCTGAGCCCTCTGCGCTCAGCAGCGAGGTGATTGCCGAGGAAGAAGCGCTGGTGGCCGCCGAGGCGCGCCTTCAGAACGCGACGGGCTCGACCAAGCGCGCGATGGCGCTCGATGTCGCGCATCTCCTCGCGACCACCCGCGCAGGGCGCAGCCGCGCGATGACGCTGGCCGAGGGCGTGCTCGACGAAGTGCCGAGCGACGACGCCGAAGACCTCGCGCTGCGCATCGCCCTCGCGCGCGGTGATGGACCAGCCATCCTCCGGTGTGCCGCGCGCATGGGCGCCCGAAGCGGTAGCCCCGATAAGCGACAGCGCGCGCTCCACCTGGCGCTGGCCGCGGCGTGCGAAGCGGGCGACGCGAAGGGGGCAGGCGACGCGGCGATCCGTCTTGGCCGCCTGGAGCCCCAAGGCCTCGAGCTCTTGGTGCGCTTGCGCCGATTGGGCCTCCGGAGCGGCGACGTCGAGCTCGCGGTGCAGGGCCTTCGCGGCGAGGCGGCCCTCACGAAGCTGCCGGCGATCGCGCGGGCCCGGAGCTACGCGCGCCTGGCCTCACTCGCGCTCGACAACGGCGCGATCGCGCAAGCCGCACGCGCCGCCGACGAGGCGCTCGCGCTCTCGCCGACCGAGGGTCTCGCGGCGCTGGTGGGTCTGCGAGCGATCGCGCGTGGCGAGGCCCCCACGACGCTCTTGCCCCGCGTGCAGGCGGTGCTCGGCGAGCTCCCGGCGCTGCTCGCCGCTGGGGCGCGCGCGCACGGTGATGCCGCGCAGAGTCTCTCGGCGACGGTGACGTGGGCGTCCCTCGAGCCCACGTCCCCCGAGCCGACGTTGGCCGCGCTGGAAGAGTCGCTCGCGCGCGGGATCGACGACTACCTCGAGCCCGGCGTGCACGCGATCCTCACCGACACCCGCGCCGTGTCTCGTGCCGTAGCGACGGTCGGTCGCGCCCTCACCCGCATCGCCGAGCGCGGCGAGGTCTCACGTGCCGCGGAGCTGACCCGTCGCGCTGCGATGTACTTTGGGCCTGCGGGTCAGGTGCTCCGTCCGATGGCGCTCGATCTAGGCCGCCGCGAGGGCGATTCGGTACACGAGCGCGCCGCGCTCGAGCTCTTGTTGCCACCGCGCGAACAGCCGCACGCGCGGGTCACCCACCTCGAGAAGATCGCGGAGATAGCCCGCCGCGCCGGGGATCGTTCGGCGGAGGCGCGGACGCTCTTGCGGGTCCTGCCGCTGACACCGCGCGAGCCCAAGACCATCGAGCGCCTCTCGCATCTCTTCGCCGAGACGGGAGAGACCGAACGCCTCTTTGCGACCCTCGAGCTGCTGACCGAAGACGGCGACGCGAGCGAGCGAGCCCGCGGGCTGCTTTCGCTCGCGGCCGCATCGAGTCAGGTGCTGGGGAGCGAGAGCAAGACCGGCGAGTACCTCGATCGCCTCGCTGCGCTCTCACCTGAAGGCGGCGGCGAGTCGCAGGTGCTCACCCGCGCCGACGCGCTCGTGGCGCTCGGTCGAACGCTCGACGCGGTCGAGTTGCTCGCGACCCGCGCCCGCGCGGGCGCCTCGGAGCGAGATCGTCGAGGGAGCAGCGGCAAGCTCTACGAGCGCGCCGCCGAGCTGGCGCTCAAGCACCTTGCCGATCCCGAGCGCGCGCTGGGCATCGCCGCCGAGGGGCTGCGCAGCGGCGGCGTGTGGACTGGACGCACGCTGTTGCTCTTCGAACAGCTCGCGCTCGAGCGGAAGCAAACGGAGCTCGCCGAGTCGGTGTACCGAGACTTGGTGGGTCACGCGATGGGCGAGCGCGGGCGACGCGCCCTCACATACCGACGCGCGCGCTGGCTCGAACGACGAGGGGACAAGCGCGCGGCGCTCGATGCGCTCGTCGAGGCCTGCTCCAAGGCGGGGTCCTCCGGCGCGGTCGCTAATGCGCTGGAGCGGGTGGCCCGCGAGGTGGGCGATCTCGATGCGCTCGCCCGGGGCTACACGGCGCTCGCCGAGGCCGCACGTCATCCCATCCTCCGCGGCGGCTTGGTCGAGCGAGCTGTGCGCATCTGGGAAGAAGAGACGGGTCACCCCGAGCGCGCGTTCGCCGCGCTGGTGGCGGAGTGGAAGAAGACCTTCTCGAGCGATCTCGAGCCCACGCTCGCGCGCTTGGCGAACGCGGTCTCGGAGACCGATCCAGCTGCAGGCGAAGTGGCGTATCGCCAGCTCTTCACCGAGATCGAGCGCCACGCCGCGGACGCGTGGATGGGCGAAGAGAAGGCGCGGCTGCTGCTGAAAGCCGGCCGTCTGCATGCGGCGCGGGGTGCCCTCGATGAAGCGACCGCGCGGGCACGCGAGGCGGTCGAGGCGCTGGTCGCCGACGACGCGGACGCGACGCGCATCGCAGACACGTGGCTGGATCTGAGTCGCTGGGAGGAACAGCGCGGCGATCAGGCGGCCGCCACGAGCGCCATCGTGAGCGCGCTGGCCGCCGACCCATCGCATGAGTCCGCGCGGGCGCTCGCGACGCGCAAGGGCATCGAGCTCGCGCCGCTCCCTGCGAAGGCGGAAGCCGAGGACGACTTCTCCTCGCTCGCCGACGATAGGGAACAGAGCGCAGACACGGCAGAAGCCGCCGCAGCCGCAGCCGCAGCCCAAGCCGCAGCCCAAGCCGCAGCCGAAGCCGAAGCCGAAGCCGAAGCCGCAGCCGCAGCCGAAGCCGAAGCCGCAGCGGCGACCGACGACGACACACTCGACGCCATCGCCTCCGAGCTCGACGTCGATCCGCTCGAACTCCCCCTCCGCGCGAGCATGCCGCCCGACGAGGTTCCCAGCGCGCCGCGCTCGCCAGTCGCCGTGCCCGAGTCGTTCGACGACGACGACCTCCCCGCGCGGGTCTCACGGATCTCGCTGTGGGCCCCCGCGAGCATGCCGCCTGGCGCGCCTCGGCCTGCGTCGCTGCCTCCGCTCGCGCTGGTGCGCAACAGCATCGCGCCGCCCGGGGAGAACGCGCAGGACTACGCCGCGCGCTTGATCGAGACGAACGAGCCGCAGATCGCGACATCGGTCCTGCGCGGGCTCTTGATGGAGTCGCCCTCACGGATGGATCTTTTGACGCAGCTCGAGGAGGTGAGCCGCGACGCGCCGGACGTGGGGTCCATCCATCGGGTGGCCAGCGGCCTGCTCTCACTCACCTCCGCGAGCGCCGTGCCGCCGGCCACGTCGTTGGATGAGACCACCAGCGTCGAGCTGGCCGAGCGCCTCACCCAGCCCGGCGCACTCGCGTCGTGCTTCACCATCTTGGAGCGGCTCTTTGAAGCCCTGCCCTTCTACCGGCAGTCGCTGGGACAGCACGGCGTGGTGGGCACCGATCGGATCGCGGTGCACGGGACCGCACCGATCTCGCGTGCGCTCGCCGGCGCGCTCTCCATCCGTGGCAGCGCCGAGACCCCGGTGTTCCTCTCCGCGCGCACCGGGATCTTGCCGCAAGTGCTCCGGAGCGCCCCGCCTTCGGTGCTGATGCCGATCGACTGGTCGCGCAGTGAGCCCGAGCTCCGCTTCGCGATCGCGCGGTGCCTCGAGCTCGCCCAGCCGCGCGCGGTGCTGCTCGCGACGCTCTCGGACGCGGAGTCGACCACCCTCTTCGACGCGGTACGCGCGGCGTTCGGTCCCGCGGACGGCGGACGCATCGACAAGAACGCTGCGCAGCTGGCGTCGGAGCTGTGGCGCAGCTTGCCTGTGCGCACCCAGCGCGACGTGCGTGAGCTCGTGGCCCAAGCGGGGCCGAGCTGGGATCGCGACGCGGTCCGCACCGCGCTCTTCGCGACGGCCACCCGGGTCGGCCTGCTGGCGTGCGGCGACATCCGCATCGCGATCGCCGCGCTCCTTCGCGCGCGCAGTCACACCGACGTCGGCCTCGGGAGCCCGGAGGCCTTCACCGCGCAAGTAGCCGCCGATCCAGAGCTGGCCGATCTGATCCGCGTCGCCCTATCGGACGACTTCATCACCGCGCTACGCTAGGGATCGGCGCAGCTCAGAAACGGGATCGGCGCAGCTCAGAAACGGAGCGCTTCGATCACGACGCCGCTGGGACCAGGCATCACCGGGCCGACGCCCGGATCCTGCGAGAGCGCGACGCCCACCCCGATACCGACGGCCGCGCCGACCACGACCACGCCGAGCAGGGTCCAGAAGATCGGGCTCTCCCACACTTCCTCGTGACGCTCATCGACCGGTGGTGCCGCGGCGCTCGCAGCCAGCGCATCCTCGCGTTCGATTGACTCACGGAGCACCCGGATGCGCGATTCCACAGAAACACGGTTCTCGGCTTCCGGGATCTCTTCGAGGTACTGCTCGAACGACGAGAGCGCCTCGCGGTCGTTGCGCAGGCGGTCGTGCACCAGGCCGATGTTGTAGAGCAGCGCGGGGTGACCGCTCAGCGCGTAGGCCCGCTGGAACGCAGCGAGCGCGACCTCGTTGCGGCCCTCGGCGAACGCGAGGCGCGCGTCGTCGAACTGCTGCCGGGCCTCGGCCTCTTCGGCAGCGCGCGCCGTGGCGATGGTGGCCTCGTCGGGTCCCGGGTCCTGCGCGTTAGCGACGCTCCCGCCGAAACACACCGCGAGCATCAGCGTAAGGGAGAGCCAGGAAAGGTTTCGCATCGGGCGCCAGTATGAACCAAGGCCCATGACGAAGCCGGCTGACGTTCGTGAGTACCCCGTCCCTGCTGCCAGTCAATCGACCCGTGGGAGACCGTCGAGCATGCTCCTCGCCATGACTCTTTCGTGCGTCCGCGTCTCGCGCATTCTTCCCTCGCTCGCGATGAGCCTCGTCCCACTGGCGAGCGGCTGCCTCGAGCCACGGACCGCGACGCAGGTGACGGTGTACGTCGATGCGCAGTCGATGGTGCGCGCCGAGACCCGGGTGCTCGAGGTGGTAGTGCGCGGCGGCGCCCCGGGGGATCTCGCCGAGACCCCGGAGAGCCCCTATCGCTTCGATGCGCCGATCGACTGGCCGCGCGACTTCACGTTCGTCCCCCTCGGTGGTGATCTGACGCGCTACTTCGAAGTGGACGCGATCGCATACGACGCCAACCGCCGCATCATCACGATCGCGCGTCTGCGAGGTGGCTTCAGCGAGAACGCCGCGCGCACGTTGCGCCTCACCCTCGAAGATCGGTGCCGCGGCATCGTCTGCCCCAGCGACTACACCTGCCGCAGCGGCGGGTGCGTGCAGCTCGTCGATCCCGATCCCGACGCGGGTGCGGACCTCGACGCGGGCGTGCCCGCCGACGCGGCGCCGCTGCTCTGCACCACCGACGAGGCGTGCGACGACGGAGTCGTCTGCAACGGGGTCGAGCTCTGCAAGTCGGGACTCTGCACCCCCGGCGACATCGTGGTCTGCGATGACGGAGTGCGCTGCACCCAGGACGTCTGCACCGGCGGCGGCTGCATGTACCTCCCCGATCACGGCATGTGCAACGTCGATCCCTCGGGGCGCTGCGACGTCGAGACCGGCTGCCAGTACGACACCTGCGATGTGGCCACCACCTGCGCGCCCGAAGCCTGCCAGAACACCAGCTGTGAAGGCACCCTCTGCCGCCGGAGCTCGGCATGCAGCGCGGGCGAGTCCTGCTGCGCGGGCGCGTGTGTACCTCGCGGCTGCGACGATAGCATTGCATGCACCTCGGACTTCTGCGCCGAGGGGAGCAGCGGCGCACGGGGCTGCCAGCACGAGCCTCGCGTCGGATCGTGCAGCGACGGCAACGCGTGCACCGTCGGGGACACCTGCAGCGCAAGCACCTGCACGTCGGGCACGCCCGAGAGCTGCGCGGACGACGGCAACCCGTGCACGGTGGCGATGTGCGATCCCATCGGCGGCTGCAGCCACGTCCCCCTCGACATGGAGTACGACGACGGCGACTTCTGCACCGTCGGCGAGCGCTGCAGCGGCGGCGTGTTGATCGCAGGCACGGCCAACCTCTGCGACGACGGGGTCTTCTGCACCCGCGACAGCTGCAGCGCTGGGACGTGCGCGCACAATCCCGACGCTCGACGGTGCAGCGGGCCCGTCAGCGTCGTTTGCGACCTCGTCGCCGGCTGTCAGGTGCCGGGCGCGTGCGACGCGTCAACCTGCATACCCGCCGACGTGTGCGAGACCGCCGCGTGTTCCACTAGCACCTGTGTGCGCAGCCCAGTGACCTGCATTCCCGACAGCAACCCCTGCACCGATACCGTGTGCGTCCCGGGCGGGGGCTGCATGCACGTCCCCAACGCGGCGGGGTGCAGCGATGGCAACCCGTGCACCACGGGCGATCACTGCGAGGCCGGCGCGTGCGCGGCCGGCACCGCCATCGCGTGCAACGACGGCAACCCCTGCACCACCGACACCTGCAGCGGCGGCTCGTGCACCAGCGCGCCGCTCGCCGACGGCGGCACCTGCAACGATGGCAATCCCTGCAGCCTCGGGGATCGCTGCGTGAGCGGCGCCTGCAGCGGGAGCTCGACCGACCCCTGCAACGACGGCAACGCGTGCACCACCGACGCATGCAATCCCGCGACGGGCTGCGTGAACGCCGCGAGCCCTGCGGGCACGTCGTGCGGCCTCATCTTCGAGTGCACCCAGGAAGTCTGCGACGGCTCGGGCGCATGTGTCTCGCAGAGCGCGTGCACGGGCACCCAGCTCTGCTGCGACGGCTTCTGTCGCCGCCCCCAATTCTGCGAGCCGTTCGGCGAGTTCTGACGGCGATGAAGCGCGGGTGAATCTTCGGCTGACCGCTGAAATCACGTCTTGGCCGCGCCGCCGACAGCGTGTAAGGATCGCGCCCCCTCGACGTGGGTGCGCCTGCGTCATGGCCTTCTGATGATCCTCTTCGTCGGAGCCCCGATGCTCGGTCTGTGACCGACGCTGGCGGCACCGACGGTCGCCTCAGGGAACTTCGTAGACGATGACCACCACCGACGTACTGAAGAGCGAACTCGAGCGCCTGTTCGAGCTCGACGAGATGCTGTCCCTCTCCGGCGACCTGCTCGGCTACCCGCCCGAAGAAGTGGGGAGCACCAGCGCCAAGGGCGCGTTCTCCCGGGCCTTGGTCGATAGATGTGCCGCCGACGACGCGCTGAGCGCGCTCGCCGAGGCGATGATCTTCACCAAGAAGGGCCTCAAGGAAGGCCTGGTGGTCTTCGCCGAGGCAGCCGAGTTCGCCGCGGGCACCACGGTGTTGGGCTACAAGCTCCAAAAGAAGCTCGGCGAGAGCGGCACCAGCTCCACTTACTTGGCGGAGAAGGACGGCGAGCGCTTCGCCCTCAAGGTGCTGCGCACCGCGCTCTCCAGGGATCGCGGCGCGGTCGCCCGCTACACCACCGCAGCCCGCGCGGTGAGCCAGCTCCCGAGCAAGAACATCGCGCCCATCACCTTCGTAGGCCTGCTCGCGGGCGCCCCTGGTGAGCCCGAGCGCGCCGTCATCGCCACCCGCTTCGTCGAGGGTCAGGCGCTCGGCGCCCGCATCGCGCGCACCGGGCCCATGCACTTCAACGAGGCCCGCCCGATCCTGCGCGGCGTGTTGAGTGCGCTCGAGGTGCTCCACGCGCGCGGCATCACCCACGGCGGCGTGAAGATGGAGAACGTCTTCGTGGTGCGCTCCACCGCGGAAGACCGCATGGCGAATGAGCCGACGGGCGTGCTGGTCGATCCTGGCGCGGACCGTCTCTTGCGCCGCCCCATCCCCGCGAACAACGCGTCGAGCGGCGTGCTCGGTGTGGCCGGCACCCCCAAGGCGTGGGCCCCCGAGCAGCTCGCCGAGGGCAAGCCCAGCTTCTCCGCCGATCTCTACGCCGTCGGGTCCATGCTCTTCGAGCTGTGCACCGGCAAGCCTCCTTTCAGCGGCGCGAGCGCGGCCGAGGTCGCGGCCAAGCACCTGCTCGAAGAGGCGCCCGTCGCGTCCAGCATCGCGCCCCGCGGTTGGGTGAGCCGCGAGCTCGACGAGATCCTCGCCAAGTCGCTGAGCAAGAAGCCCCAAGATCGCTACGCGACCGCAGTCGCGTTCCGCGAGGCAGCCGAGTCGATCGGCCGCGCGTCGATCCCGCCCGAGGCCCGCAAGAAGGAGTCGCTCGATCAGAGCGCGTTCGACGCCGCCATCGCACAGCTTCGGGAGAAGCCCACCGACGACGAGCTCGCGGTCGCGCTGGAGAAGGTCGTCGATCCCGCGGGCGAGCACACCAAGGCCGCCGCCGTCTTCGAGGAGCTGGGCAAGGCCGCGAGCGACAACGACGTGAAGAAGAGCCTGCTCTTCCGCGCCGCGCGGCTCTACGAAGCCGACGGCGGCGACTCCAAGAGCGCCGAGTCCATCTACCGCGCCATCCTCGAGGCAGATCCCGAAGACGAGATCGCGCGGGTCGCCCTCGAAGAGAACAAGCGTCAGAGCGGCGACGCCGAGGGCTTGGTCGAGCTGCTCCTCGAGAAGGTCGACGGCGCCAGCCACTCCCACGAGCGCGCCAGCATCCTGCGTGAGATCGCGGAGACCTACGAGGGCGGCCTCAAGGACGAAGCCAACGCGTTCGTCGCGTGGGTACAGGCGCTCGCGGAAGAGCCCAGCGACGTCCGCACCGCGCGCGAGATCGAGCGCCTCGCCGGCAAGGACGTCGAGCGCTGGAACGAGGCCATCGGCAGCTTGAACGAGTCGGTCGCCGCGACCGAAGAGCCCGCAGCCAAGACAGCGCTCTACGTCCTGATGGGCCGCTGGTACGGCGAGAAGGTCGGTCGCCCCGACTTCGCGCTGCCTTGTTACTCGCAAGCACTCGCGATCGATCCGGCGAACGAGTCGGCCCTCGAGGGCACCACCGAGCTCTACAGGAAGGCGCAGAGCTTCCCCGAGCTCGCGGGCATCTTGCTGCGCCGCGCCGACGTCACGAACAGCCCCGCCAAGTCGCGCGATCTGCGCGCCGAAGCCGCCGAGCTGATGCAGCGCAAGCTCAGCGATCCGGGCCGAGCAGCGGACCTCTACGAGAAGATCCTCGAGGACGACCCCGCGCACGAGAAGGCCGCCGAGGCGCTCGAGCTCATCTATTCGGAGAAGAAGCAGTGGCCCGAGCTGGCCAAGCTGCTGGAGAAGAAGTCGCAGAACCAGCGCGGTGATGCGCGCGTCGAGACCCTCGCCGCCGTCGCGGAGGTCTACGAGGACCGGCTGGCCGATCTCGACAAGGCCGCGACCCACTACCAGGCCGCGCTGGCCGAGGTGCCCAAGCACATCCCGTCGCTCAAGGGCCTCGAGCGCATCTACGCGCAGAAGGGCGCGTACGACGATCTCTTGGGCAACCTCCGGGTGCAGCTCGAGACCGTGGCGACCCCCCGTCAGCGCATCGGGATCCTCGAGCGCATCGGCGGCATCCTCGAAGAGGAATTCGTCGATCACAAGAAGGCCGCCGAGGCCTTCGAAGAGATCGTGGCCATCGAGCCCGGTCACGACGGCGCGAACACCGCGCTGGTACGCATCTACCGGCAGCTCGCGCGCTTCGATGATCTCGCCGTCGCCCTCGAGCGTCACGCGCTCGCTTCGACCGACGAGAAGCGGAAGATAGGTCTCTTGCTCCAGTCGGTGCGCGTGCTGACCGTCGATGTCGGGGCCCCCGAGCGCGCCATCGTGATGGCGGAGCGGGTGCTCTCGGTCGATCCCAGGAACGGCGACGCGCTCGAGTTGCTCGCGCGCCTCAAGGCGCAGACTGGTGACGCGAAGTCGGCGCTCGATGCGGTGCGCCGCATGGCCGACGGCGAGAAGGATCCCGGCAAGAAGGCGGAGCTCTTGGTCCGCGCCGGCCGCATCCTCGAGGACGCGGGCGACAAGGACGGCGCCATCGCGCAGTACAAGTTGGCGCTCGACGCGGACAAGGACAGCGCTGCGGCTTCGGGCGCGCTGCGCTCGATCTACTCGGGTCGAGGCGACGCCCACGGGGCCGCCGAAATGCTGCTGCGCGAGATCGACGCGCAGAGCGGCGGTATCAGCAAGGCGCAGCTCTACGTCGAGCTGGGCAAGCTCAGGCGCGAGCGCCTGAACGACCCCAAGGGCGCAGAGGAGGCCTTCACCAAGGCGCTGGAACTCGACGGCACCAACACCCCCGCGGCCCGCGGCCTGGGCGACATCGCCTTCGACGCAGGCAAGTTCGCCGAGGCCGCCAAGCGCTACGAGCCGCTCCTGGTGCGCACCTCCGAGATGACCAAAGAGGACGCGCGCGAGGTCTCGGTCCGCGCGGGCGATGCGCTGCGCAAGCTCGGTCAGCTCGACAAGGCCCAGCAGGCCTACCTCAACGCCAGGGCCTTCGCGCCGAATGACCGCGAGGTGCTCGAGCGCGTCGCCGAGGTGAGCTTCGAGGCCGGTTCGGCCGACGAAGCCGCCGAGATGTACCGCGGGATGCTCGAGCAGTCGGGCAAGGATCTGGTCGGCGCCGATCGGGGCCGCTTGGTCTACAAGCTCGGCGAGGCTCTGCGTCAGAGCAAGCAACTCGACGAGGCGCGAGGCTTCCTCGAAGAGGCCGCGCAGCACCTGCCGGGTCAAGCCGAGCCGCTCGATGCGCTCAAGAAGCTCTGGGCCGAGAAGGGCGATCACGAAAAGGTCGTCGCCACCCTCAAGCGCCGCATCGACGCCACCGAGGGCGACATCAAGTTCGATCTCTTGGTCGAGCAGGGCGATGTCCTCTTGACCAAGATCGGCGACAAGCCGCGCGCCAGCAAAGCGTTCGTCTCGGCGCTCGAGATCAAGGCCGACGACCGCAACCTGCTGACCAAGCTGATGGCCGTCTACTCGGAGACCAAGGACTGGAGCAAGCTGGTCGAGGTCATCCTGCGCATCGCGGATCTGGTCACCGACAAGGTGCAGCTCGCGAAGTACTACAACACCGCCGCAGCCATCTCCCACGCTGAGCTGCATCGCCTGGACGAGGCCGCGGACTACTACGAGCAGGCGCTCGACTTGATGCCGAGCCTCACCAAGGCCTTCGAGGGTTTGGTCACGGCGCTCACCAGCAAGAGCGACTGGCCGCGCCTCGAGAAGGCCTACCGCGAGCGCCTCAAGCGCCTCGAGGCGATGCCCCAAGATGTGAGCGGCAAGGGCGGCGTCTCGCCGAAGGATCTGGCGCACGTGTGGGATTCGCTCGGCGAGCTGCTCAAGCATCGCCTCTCGCGTCCGGCCGACGCGGTCGATGCGTTCGAGAAGGCGCAGAAGCTCGACCCCGACAACCGACGCCGCGCCGAGCAGCTCGCGGAGATCTTCGCGTCGGAGCCGAAGAAGTTCTTCCAGCAGTCGGTGCGCGTCCATCAGCAGCTCCTCTCGATGTCGCCGTACCGGATGGAGAGCTACCAGGCCCTTCGCAAGCTCTACACCGAGGCCAAGAAGCCCGACGAGAGCTGGTGCATGTGCCAGGCGCTCACCGTGCTCAAGAACGCGGAGCCCGACGAGGAGAGCTTCTTCAAGAAGCACCGCAAGCGGCAGCCCGCCTCGATCAAGATCGACTTCACCGAGGACATGTGGAGCAAGCACGTCCAGCACCCGGATCAGGATCCGCTGCTCACCGACATCTTCGCGACCATCCGCCCTGCGGTGATCGCCGTGCGTGCCCAGCCGCTCTCGGCTTTCAAGCTCGACGCGAGCAAGAAGCGGGATCCCGAGTCCGACGGCGCCGACATGGCCCGCACCCTCTGGTACGCCTCGGCCGCGACCCGCGTCGCGCTGCCTGAGGTCTACTACCGCGACGACGATCCGGGCGGTCTCTCCTTCGTGTTCGCCGAGAAGCCCGCCGTGGGTCTCGGCAAGGGCGCGCAGGCTGGCGGCCCCGCGCAGGCGCTCGCATTCCTCGCGGGCCGTCATCTCGCGTACTACCGGGGCGCGCTGTACTTGCGACATCTGGTGCCCACCGGCTCGGGTCTGCGCGCGTGGCTGCTCGCCGCGATCAAGAGCGCGGTGCCCCAGTTCCCGGTGCCGACCGATCTCGCGGCCTCGGTCGCCGAGCATCAGGGCGCGTTCAAGAAGCACCTGTCGGGTCCCCAGCAGGAGACCCTCAACAGCCTGGTGCAGAAGCTCCTCGCCGCGGCGCCCGAGCTGGATCTGAAGAAGTGGACGGCAGCGGTGGATCTCACCGCTGATCGCGTGGGCTTCTTGCTCGCCAACGATCTCGAGCTCGCGACCGCCGTGGTGCGCGCGAGCCCCGAAGAAGCCGCAGCCGTCCCCCAGAAGGATCGCCTGCGCGAGCTTCACCTGTACGCGGTGAGCGAGCCGTACCTGACGCTGCGCCACAAGCTCGGCCTCTCGATCGGCGACTGAACATGCGACGCATCGGCTCCTTGCTCCCTCTCCTCGCCCTGTTCGCGTTCATCGCCGCGTGCGGTGCGACCCCACGCCGCAGCGTGCTCGCTCGCCTCGAAGGCGATCACATCATCATCGAGCGGAACGTGTACTTCCAGCCCGACAGCGATCGCATCGTCGAGGGGTCGCACGACCTGCTCGATGCGATCAGCCGGGTCTGCGAGGAGCACCCCGAGATCGCTCGGGTCCACGTGATCGGCCACACCGACACCAACGGCGACGACGAGCACAACCGGGAACTCAGCGAGCGGCGCGCGAACGCCGTCGTGCGCGCGCTGCGACAGCGCGGGGTGTCACAAGACCTCGACGCGCGCGGCGCGGGCGAGACCCAGCGCGTGTGCTTCACCGAGGACGACGCGTGCCACCAACGCAACCGTCGCGTGGAGTTCCTCGTCGAGCTGACGGCGTCGCCTCCCGGAACGTGACCGCGCAGCGGAACGCAGGGCCACCCTCTCGTGTTGCGGTCGGTCTGAGGCGGCGCCCAGGGAAAAAATCAGCGACCCTCGCGGATGATGCGCGGCATCGCGTGGTAGCGGACGTGGCGCCGATCGCGGCCCACGAGTTCGCCCTCGGCGTCGCGCACCGTGCGGGTGCGGTAGACCACGCGACCGACCTCGCCGTGATCGATCACCTCGCGCTCACCAACCGCGAGGTTTCGGGTGCGCTCGATGCGCTCGCGGATGGGGAACTCGTCCTCGACCTCGGCGTCGTAAGTGACCTCGAAGGGTACCGCCTCGGTCTCCAGCTCGATGATCACGCGATCGCGCTCCAGCCGCGCATGCACGACGACCGGCTCGGAATACGCGTTGACCACCACTAGATCGCGCTGCCCTTCGGCTATCACCGCGTCCATCCCCGGGCGCGCATACGGAGGGAGTCGGCTGTGCGCGTGCACGTCCGCGATGGTGAGCCCGCCACGATAGGCGGCGACGAAGAGCGTGGTCGCGACCTGGCAGATGCCGCCGCCGATCCCGGGGCGCAGCTCGCCGCTCACGATCTCTTCTGCGGCGCGGAAACCTCGGGCCTCGGTGCGCGGGCCGAGCGCCTCGTCGAACGAGAGGCTGCGCCGAGGTCGGATGTGGGTGCCATCGAGCGCCTCCACCGCGAGCCGAAGGTTCGCGACGCGCGCCTCGTCGTCGGGGTCGAAAGGCGTCTCGTGCCGGCCCACGACCGACGTGTTCGGCTCCGATGGCGCGATGACTCTCGCGCTGGGCGCGGCGGCGAGCACCGCGGCGCGGACCTCAGCGGGCGCCACGCTCACGCGCGCTACGACGGGCGCCGGCGGCGCTACGAGCGCATGCACCGCGCTCGGCGTGTCGGTGACTGCGGCCGACATCTCCCCGCACCCCGACCACAGCCCGACCGAGATCGAGATCCGCGCGGCCCATCCGAGGTGCGAGATCGAGCGCAAGGGCCCGACTATAGCGCGTGATCACCGATCGCCCCATTTTGCGGCCCACCGTGCCCACCGTGCTCGGTTGCGCCATCCTCGCGCCGTGACCCATCCCCGCGAAGCCCTGACCCGTCCCACCTCGCTCGTCTCCAAGCTGGGTCTCGGCTGCGGTGCGCTGGCCGCGCTCGTCGTGGTCGGGGTCCTCGGGCTCGCGTTCGCGCAGCCCGACACGTTCCGCATCGCGCGCTCGACCACCATGAACCGGCCACTCGCGCCGTTGCGCGCCGTCGTCCTCGACGTCGAGGGCCTCGATCGAGTCATGTACACGAGGCCCGAATTCGGTCCGCACACCTCGACGTTCTCCGCGAACCGCAGCGGCATCGGCGCCACGCTCGAGCGCACCCAGGGCACCGAGCACACTCTCTACACGCTCGTCGCCATCGACGACGGCGGCGTCACCTACCAGGTCGACACCCACGGCGGGGCGAACACCGTCCTGCGCTTCGAGCTCGCTGCCGTCGATCCCTTTCGCACCGCCGTCACGGTCTCGATCGAGGGTCCGCTCGACACCTTCCTGAAGCGCGTCCTCTGGCCGTTCGTGAACCTCCAAGGCAGGGTCGGTCCGGACCTGGAGACGACGTTGCGCTCGCTCGACGAAGCCGCGCGCTGACCTCGATAGCCTCGTCGCTCGGCGAACGCTTTCTCGACATCGAATGGCCGTATCCTCCCGCGATGTCCCTACCTTGCCCGCTTCCCCCTTCTTGCCCTTCTTCTCGCTAGCGCGGGGTGCGCGGGCCCTGCGCCCTCCGCCGACGACATCCGAGCCGCGTTCGAGGAGACAGTCGCGGCCTCCAACGTGTGCGACGTCGACGCCGACTGCGACATCGCGTCGTCCGACTGCCCGCTCGAATGCTGGGTCGCGGTGCGGGCAGATCGCGTCGAGAGCGTCGAGCAGCGCAGCGCCGAGCTCATCGCCGACTACGAGCGCGAGGGCACGCGTTGCGAGTACGACTGCACCTCGCCCGGCACCCCGATGTGCATCGCTGGCCGCTGCGCCGCAGAGCCCGAGTAGCCGACGTGGCCTCGTTCGAGGCTCGGCCTCACGGACGTCGGGCGCGTCCCAAGAGGATGCTTTTCGTGGCGCGCTCGGCTTCGCACGAAGGGCCGCCGCGCTCCAGCGCGCGGCACACCTCGGGGCGTCGCTCGTAGATGGCGCAGAGGGCCTTGCCGCTCCCGGTCGAGAGCGCGATGCAGTGTCCATCGCGCATCTGCATGAACGCGTGGCGCGCGGTCCACTCGGTCAACGCCTCGGCCTCGTCGCCGAGCCGCTCCCAGTCATCGCCCGTCACCAGCACGTGACGCGCCGAAGGGGAGGTGCAGCACGCGCCGCACGTCAGGCAGTCGAGCGGAACGAGTGGGTCGTTCAAGACACGGGCGGAGGACCGTCCGGTGCGACGAGAAGGAGCGTGAGCTCGAGGAGCACGTAGCGAGGAGGGTACAGCCGTTCGCATCGCGCTGCGCGACCAGCGAACGTCGGCTCTCGCGACGCTATGCCAGCAAGCGGTGGACTATCACCGGCAGCTCGGGCCGAGACCTCGGATGAGGCTCGGTGAGCAGAGCGCGACGATCTCGTCCTGGGTAGTGAGCGAACGGTCGCGCACTTCGCGGTAACACGCGACGGGCTGAGCGTCGGGCGAGCAGCGACACAAGGTGATCGCTTGCTCGTCCATCAGCAGCAAAGCCCGCGCCTCGACGAAACAGTCGAGCGGCCCTGCGGGAGTGGGCGCTCCGACGCACAGACGATCCAGCTGCGAGTCGATGAGGAGTGTCCGGTGCCCCGCCGCCTCCACACACTGCAACGAGTTGTCGAGCGGCGAGCGCTGGGCCTCGGTAGGCGCGGCATGACTCCACGCCAGTCCCAGACCAAAAAGCAGCGCGAGCATCAGGGAACGAGTTGCGTTCGTGGTCGTCATGGGATCGATCTCCGTCCCGATGGACAGCAAGGCCCAGGCCACGCCGAACTGTCGCGCGCATGCCCCAGACCCAGGCACGGACCCGAGGCGATACGAACCAGCTGACGCGTTTCGCCCGCGCGCTCGATGGCTCACCGCACCAGTAGCTCGCTCGCTTCTTCGCCGACCACCAGCACCGTACCGTCGGGGAGCTGCGTCGCGGTGGGCCAGAGATACGAGTGCTCAGGATCGGGGAGCGGGGTCGACGTCCCCATGGAAATGCGCTCGGGGAACGCGCGCGACGCGTGGGTCCAGGGACTGCTGCCGAGGACCATGAGCGCGCCATCGGGGAGGCGGGCACCGATCCGTCGTGAACCCGCCGACCACCATCGCGCCCCCGTCGGGCAGGGCCACCGCGGCGTGGGAGTGGCGCGGCTCGGCCATCGTGACCGCGATCGCGGTGCGGCTCGCCGCGCCGTAGCGCAGCGCCGCGGCCGGCCCGCAGCCGACGACAAAGAGAGAGAGCGCGAAGCCGAGGTATTTCATCCCGTGCATCTCCCTTGGCCCATGGGTTCCTTCGATGGAATTATGTTCGCGTCATCGGTTCCCATCGGGAAAGAGTTGATGCGACGCTCGGGCGATGGCCGACTACTCGCTCGCCCACCTCCGCTACTTCCGCGCCGCCGCGCGCGCTGGCTCGTTCGTCCGCGGCGCAGAGGTCGTGCACGTCACGCCGCCTGCGATGAGCAAGGCGATCGCGCGCCTCGAGCTGACGCTCGACGTTCAGCTCTTCGTGCGCGCCAAGCGCAAAGTCGCCCTCACCGACGCGGGCCGATCGTTCCTTCGGCGCGCCGAGCGCATGCTGGTGGAGGCGAGCGAGGCCGAAGCCGAGCTCCGCGGTACTTCCGGGGCCCTGTCCGGCGAGTTCCGCATCGGAGCGATGGAAGTGTTCTCGGTAGCGCTCCTGCCGCGCGCCCTCGCCGCGGTGGCCAAGGCCCATCCAGAGCTCCTCACCCGCTCGTTCGAAGGCAGCCCGGCTGGTGGTGTGCGGCAAGACCCACCCGCTCTTTGGGACCCGGCGCATCACCACCGCGCTCCTCTCCGCACATCCGTTCGTGGTGCCCGCGTTTCTCGGCGAAGAGGGCTCGGCGCGGCGGTAGCCGCTCGAGGTACCAGCGGAGGTTCGAGTATTCGTGGAGCAGTGCGTGGGTCATGAAGGATCGCGCGCCGGGTCCCGACCGTATCCCGCGATGAACCGGCTCAGAAGCCGCGCGTCGCCTCCGGTGACCAAGACCCCGATCGCCGCGCACTCGTAGTCGGCGTGGCCGATCATGGCGGGCTCGAAGTCGAGGAGACCCGAGAGGCGCCAGCGCCCCGTCGTGTCGCGCTCGACCAAGAGGTGCTCGCGCATGATCTCGGTGTGCAGCAGCACCGGGCGCCGCTGACCGATGTCGTGCCCATCCCTCGTGTCGATTGCGTGAAACGCATCGACCGTGGCAGCGGGCGGGAAGGTGAGCAGGCCCTTCATGGTGGGTGGATCAGGTGGAGCGACCGAATGCCGCCGTCACCTCGGGATCGCGCATCACGTAGAGACCCCACGCGCCGAACGGAATCCCCAGCACCATGCACGGACCGCAACACGGCACCAAGGCGAGCACACACGCCACCCGCGCCAGGTTCGCGTCGCGTAGGCGCATCATCTGGAGCGCTCCTGCGATCACCACGGTGTTGCAGACCAGCAAGATGAGCTCCCACACGATCCGGACCTGAACCACCTCGGGCGGCGTCACCCCCTCGACGCCGCCCGACGCGCCGCTGACAAGGAGGCCGACGCTGAAGACGAGCGAGAGCAGCATCACCACGAGGCTGAGCACCGACGTCACGATGAGACCCATCGCCTGCCTCGAAGGCGGGAGACGGCGTTCGATGCGCAACTCGATGCATTGGCGTCCATGATGCGCGAGGGGAGCACGCTCCTCCCGCGGCGTCGAATCCGAAGTGGCGGCCACGCGCAGGCCTCGTGTCGAGAAACCGACACTGTCGTTCCAAGCTCTCGAAGGCGCGGACTTGCGACTCACGGACGCGGCTGCGGTCCTCGCACCATGGCGATTCGGACGGCGCTGTCCTCTACCGCGACTGCCGGCGCGCTCGTGCTCGTCGCGTGCGCGTCGACGCACCCTCCCGAGCCAGAGACCTACGTCTTCCTCGTGACCGACCTCGAGATCGCGATGCGGCCCGAGCGGGACGTCGCAGGAGAGGTGCCGCCCTCCCCCGGTTTCGACTTGGACGGCGTCGACACGGCGATCGCGGACCGTGACGCGATGCGATGCGCGGACCGAGCGCTCGACTGGGCCTCCGAGTTCGACGCCTCCGCCACGGGCGTGGACAACCAGCTAGGGGGAGCTCGCCGCTGGTGGTGGTTCGCTCTGGCCGCCTCGTGATCCAGTCACCGTGCGCGAGCTCGTTGCATCGGGCGCGTTCATCGCTGGCATCGTGGTGAGCGGGATCGACTCCCCCATCGACGATCCGGAAGTCGAAGTGCGCATCGTTCGTCTGGTCTTGTCTGGCTGCGAGGCGGGCACACCGGGCTGCCTCCCGCGCATCGACGGCGCGTTCGCGGATCATGCGTTCACGGAGGCCGAGCCCATCGTGGTGGGCACGGGCAGCATCGTCGCAGGGCGGCTCACGGCGACCGTTCCACAGTGGACGGTGCCGATCGGTGCGCTGGGCCTCGAGTCCCCTGTCGAGGGCGCAGACATACGCCTGGACGACGTTCGACTGAGTGGCGTGCTCGGCGAAGGCGCGCGCGTGATGGGATCCTCGGGGCGGCGGTCGCGGTGGACGAAGCGGTTCGCGTGGCCGTCGAAGGCGACCCGACCCTGCGACCCGACGAGGCCCGCACGATACTCGAAGCGTACGCCGATCTCGGCTCGGCCCCGGCGGCGGAGTCGCCCTGCACCGCCATCTCCAGCGGCTACCGCTTCTCGGCCCGCTGGACTCACGACGACGCCGTAGTCGCTTCCTGGGTGCCAGCGCGCTTGCGATCCACCGCCGCGTCGGCGCACCCTCGCGGCACGTGACGAGCGGCCCGTCACCAAAGAGATTGAGGGGAAAACGTGCCCGAGACCTTCATTTGGACTGACTGGCTAGGAGCGCGGCAGACCTCGTGCCGAAAGCTCGTGGTGAAGTCGCGCGACCAGCTGGTCGCGCTGTTGCGCAACACACCCGCGATCGCGGGCCGGCGCTTTCACGCGTTCTCCACGGGGCATGCGACCTCGCCGGTGGCGCAGCCCGTCTCGGGCCAGTTCGCGGTCTGGCTCGACCGAGACGCGTGGATCTCCGATCCCCAGGGCGCCGACTGGTTCAAGACCGAGGTCTTCCCCGATGGCACTCGCCCGGTGTGGGTGCCCGCGAACAAGACCATCGCCAGCCTCAACGAGTGGCTGGATCGGCGCGCGCTCGCGCTGGGCAACCTCGGTTCGTACGACGCGCAAGGCATCTACGGCGCCATCGCCACCGGCACCCACGGCTCGGGCATGGTGAGCGGCCCGTTGGCTGACTTCGTCCTCTCGATCGATCTGACGTGTGTGGTGCAGTCGGCGGGCGCGGCTCGGGTGCGCTCGTTTCGCATCGAGCCCACCGATGGGATCACCAAGCGCAACCGCTTCGAAGACGACGTGTTCGACGTCGAGCTGATCCAAGACGACGACGTATTCCACAAGAGCGTGGTCTCGCTGGGCGCGCTCGGCGTGGTCACCGGGCTGGTGCTCCGGGTGCGACCTCGCTTCTGGCTGAAGGAGACGCGGAAGATCCTGCCCTGGGCGAGCTACAAGAAGAGCGTGCTCGACGGAACGAGCCCTGACCCCACCAAGCACCTCTACACCGACCTGGTGTTGACCGCGCTGCCGGTGAAGGTGAAGCACCAGACGGCGGCGCATCAGGTGTTGGTCACCACGCGCGAAGTGGTCCCGATGCCCGCAGGCGGCGCGGCGCCGGACCGCAACGACGCCCGCTCGCGAAGCGCCCGCGCCAAGTGGGAGGCGAACGGACACAGCACCATCGAGACCGCGCTGCACCTCTCGGGGTTGGGGAGCCGCGCACCCCGCTTCGCCAACAAATGCGCTTTCAATCGACTGGTGGACGACGCCAAGGAGACGTTCACGAGCAAGAGTTACAAGGTCTTTCGCTCCAGCATCGGCGACTGGGTGGCCGCCACCTCGGGAGAGATGGGCGTTGCTGAGAACCACTGGATAGACGCAGTCGACGGGTTGATAGGTGAGCTGAAGAAGCTGGACGGCGACGGGCTACACCCCCTCTCGCCCATCGGCATTCGCTTCCAGAAGAGCTCCAAACACCTACTCACCCAGCAGCACAACCGGGCTTCGACCACGTTTGAGACCCCGATTCTCATCGGCGCGTTCCGCCACCCGGGCTCGCCCAACAGCAGCGCGGCGAGCATGAAAGAGATCCTGGGCCGCCTCGAGGGGGTCCTCATCGGCGCGACCTTTCAAGGCCGCCCCCACCTAGGCCAACGCAGCGAGATCGACGTCGCGAGGACCCGAACGGCATACGGAGCCGCCACCTTCGATGCGTTCAAGGCGAACCGGATGCGCTTCGACCCCTACGGCATCTTCGCCAACCCGCGCACCACCGAGCTTGGGCTGTAAGCCGAGTCGACGATCGCTACAGGGTCGCCATCACTTCGGCGACGGTCAGCTCGTCGTCCAGCCGAGCTGAGGTAGTTTCTTGGGCAAGCCATGGGTGAAGAGCGCGAGCGCATCGAGCTTCGGCCCAGTGTCGATGGCACTGAGCAGCGCCGTGCGTCGCGCCGACAGCGCTGCGTCGAGATCGACCTGTAGATGCTGGGTGCTCGGCACGCCGTGCTGCTTGGCGAAGGCCCTGGCCTCGGGGAGGAAAGCCCCCTCAAAATCGCTCTTCTTCTCGTTACGGTTGGGCGTGACGATCAAGATGTTCATCGCTTTCTCCTGCTCGACTTCATCATGAGGCCACCAGCCCTTGGGCTCTCAGGAAGGTGTCGAGTATCCCCGCGAGCTGCTTGGGTCGCTCGTCGTGGATCGAGTGACCAATACATCCGCTTGAACGACATCAAGCACCTCTCCATCTTCGGCGAGACCTACGTGTCCCTCCATAACGCGGTGGTCGACGGCGCGGCCCGTCGACCGGGGCGCTGCCGCAGTGGCGCTCGGCAAGACGCTGCCTGCGACCGAGCGCATTCGCTTGGCCGAGGTAGCGAGCACCGTCGCGGCGCCCAAGCTGCGGGTGGTCCTCGAGCGCTCGGCCGACGCCGAGGACCAAGAGCTCGCAGCCATGCTGGAGAAGCTCGAAGCAATACGGCGCGCCTGACCGGAGCCCAACTGGGCTTGCTGGACGTCCACGACCAATGCCCGCTTCCTCTACGACGCCATGACCGCCCACGCCGCGAAAGCCGAGCCTGCATCCCACATCCGCCTCGATGGCGACGGGGTAGCCTGGATCGACGACACGCGGGTGAAGGTGCTCGAGTCCAGCGCACAGGAGTCGCCGCTGCGGGCGCGGCTGCGAGCGCTTCGCCCCTGGACCTGATCAGCTCGAGATCACCATCGGTCAGTGCATCGAGGCTCTCGCTCTGCTCGCGACCGCACGCGAGCCTGATGAGATCGCCAGGCGTTGGTATCTCACGGGATCGACAGTGCAGGAGTCGACGCGCTGCGCCGCGGCGACGTGCAGACGTTCTACGATCGTCGAGACGATGTCCTGCGCCGCACGACGCACGCGTTCTTCGCGCGCCAGGCCGAACTGGACCGTGACGACGCGCCTTCGTTGGCTTCGCTCGTGAGGCGCTCTGCGTGAGCGCCCGCGTCTTCCTCGGGAAGACCCTCGTCGGCGAGCTGCGGCCGAACATGGGCGCGGCGGACGCGGCCTTCGAGTTCGACGCGCTGTACGCAGCGTCGGCATCGCGCCCCGTGCTCGGACGGTGGTTCGAGGACCAGCTGATCGAACCCCCGCGCGCCTTTCGTGGTGCCCCTCTGCCCAACTACTCCCGGAATATGCTGCCCGAAGGCGCACTTCGCAGAGTCGTCGAGGCGCGACTAGGGCAGTCCGATCTGCTCGAGTACTCGATGCTCCTTCGACTCGGCGGGGACTTGCCGGGGGCAGTGCGTGTGACGAGCGACGCGTTGGACATGGGCCCGCTGAAGGACGGTGAGAGGATGGGCCGCAAGGCGAGTGATCCGTTTCGTTTCGCGCTGTCTGGGGTGCAGGCCAAACTCACGCTCTCCGAGGACGACGACCGACTGACGGTCCCGCTCGAAGGGGGAGATGGCTACTGGATAGCGAAGCTCGGCAGCCCCGCGTTTCGAGGGTTGGTCCACAACGAGCACCTGATGATGGCGTGGGCTCATGCGTGCGGACTCGATGTCCCCGAGCACCGCGTGATCCACGCGTCCGAGATCGAGAACTTTCCTGAGGACTTCGAGCCGGACCAAGACGTGCTCATCGTGCGCCGCTTCGATCGTGGAGAACGCGGGACTCGGATTCATCAGGAGGACTTCGCCCAGATCTTCAACATCTCTCCCGAGGAACGCTACACCCCGCAGAGCGCGGACCTCGGATGGGCCCACTACGGAAGCATCGGTGCGGTCGTGAACGCGCTCTGTGGGAAGGACGATCATCGCGAGTACATGCGCCGACTCGTGTTCATGGTGCTCTCGGGAAAGACCGCGCTGAAGTAGGCGGGCCTGGAAATGAACGGACCTGGAAGTGAACGGGCCCGGAAATGAAAGAGCCCGGAAATGAAAGAGCCCGGAAATGAAAGAGCCCGGAAATGAAAGAGCCCGACCTCCTTGCGGGGGTCGGGCTTGAGAGCGGGGTGGACGGGACTTGAACCCGCGGCCTCCGGCGTGACAGGCCGGCGTTATAACCAACTTAACTACCACCCCGTGGTGGTCCCTCCGTGCCGAAGGGAGGCGCGATGTAGCTGGGGGCATCGAGGTTGTCAACCTTGGATGCCTGGGTTTTCGTTGGCGGGGGCGGGGACGGCATGCGGAGTGTGGCCGTGGCTTTCATGTTTCCGCGACGGGCGGCATACTCCGCCGGTGCGCGCTGCGACCTTCTTGGCCCTCCTGGTGGGCACTCTTTCTCTGGTGTCCCTCTCGCCCGCGGTGCTCGCGGCCCAAGGCGCGCGGCCTGAGGCGGTGGCCGCAGCTTCCGCGGCGTTTCGCGAGGGGCAGAGCGCGCAGCTCGCGGGTGATTACGCGCGCGCCGCGGAGATGTTCGAGCTCGCGGATGACAGCGCGCCCTCGCCTGCTGCTTTGCGGAGCGCGATCCGTAACCGGCGCGCCGCGGGGCACAACGCGCGGGCGGCTTCGCTCGCGGCCGAGGCGATCGCTCGCTACCCCGAGGATGCCGAGACCCGTGAGGTCGCCGACGCGGTGCTAGCGCTGCTGGGCCCCACCTTGGGGCACGTGACGCTGCGCTGCGAGCCCGCGTGCACCGCGGTGCTCGATGGGCACGCGGTGCACGAGCAAGCGGCCGCCAACATCGAGGTGTATGTCGATCCCGGACAGCACACGGTGATCGCGTCGTGGACCGGGCGTGAGCCGGTGACGCAGACGTTCGAGATCGCCGCGGGCGCGCGCAGCGAGGTCCGCCTCGAGGTGCCCGTCGTCGCGGAGACCGCGATCGAGCCCGACCCAGGTCTGGAGACCGAGGCCGAGCTGATGGCCGCGCGGGTGCCGATCGATGTGCCGCCTCGCGACGCGCCCTCCCGGGGGGTGACGCCGATCGTGTTCGGTGCGCTGCTCGGGCTGACCGCCGTGAGCGGCGGGGTGCTCATCTGGTCGGGTGTCGATGTGCTTGCCGCGCGCGATGAGTACATCGCTGGCCCGACCATGGCCCGCTACGAAGATGGCCTGTCGCGCGAGGTGCGCACCAACGTGCTGATCGGGGTGACCTCGGGGCTGGCGATCGGCACCTTGATCGTCGCCTTCTTCACCGACTTCGCGAGCGACGACGCGGGCGCCAGCGCAAGACTCGACACCTTCATGTTCACCCCCATGCCCGACGGCGGCGCCCTGTCTGCTTCAGGCCGCTTCTGATGCGGTGCCTAGTGATGCCCCTTTGCCTCGAGCTTTCGTGAGGCCTCCATGACCGACTCCTCCTCCGCTCACCGACGTGCTGCCCAGAAGATCGTGCCCGAAGGGGGGCGCGCGAGCGGCACCTTGCCGACGGTCGATCCGCCCGTCGAGGTCGAGGTCGAGGTCAAGCCCGAGCATCCCCGGCGCATGCTCGATCGCTACGAGGTGATCGCCGAGATCGCCAAAGGCGGCATGGGCACCGTGTACTTGGCGCGCTTGAGCGGCGCGGGCGGCTTCGAGCGGCTGATGGCGCTCAAGGTGATGCACGAGCACCTCGCCGAGGACGATACGTTCGTCACCATGCTGCTCGATGAAGCGCGGACCGCGGCGCACATCCATCACCCGAACGCGGTGGGCATCACGGACGTGGTGGAGAGCCCGGTCGGCTACTACCTGGTGATGGACTACGTCGATGGCTTTCCGCTGTCGCACATCGTCACCCACCCCGATCTCGTCGAGCGAGATCGCATCCGGGTGGGCGCGCGACTGATCGTCGATGCGGCCAACGGGCTCCATGCGGCGCACACGGCGAAGGATCCCAAGGGCGAGAAGCTCGGCATCGTGCACCGCGATGTGTCTCCGCAGAACGTGCTGGTGGGCCGCGATGGATCGGGGCGCATTGTGGACTTCGGGATCGCGCTCGCGGCCTCGCGCGTGGCCAGCTCGCGGCCCGGGACGCTCAAGGGCAAGCCGCAGTACATGGCGCCCGAGCAGGCCAAGGGTGAGCCGTGTGATGCGCGCACCGATGTGTTCGCGATGGGCATCATCCTCTGGGAGGTGCTGACGTATGCGCGCCTCTTCTACGGGGAGATGGACGTCGCGGTGCTGGTGCAGGTGATGGACTGCGAGATCCCCTCGCCTCGGTCGCTGAACCCGAACGTGCCCGAGGCGCTGGCGCAGGTGGCGCTCAAGGCGCTGAGCAAGCACCAAGAAGACCGGTATGCGACGGCGCGCGACTTCGGCGCGGCGCTCGAAGCGGCGGCGAACGGCGCGGGCCTATTCGCCACGCACGCGGAGGTCGAGGCGTTGATCGCGGATCACTTCGGCGACGAGATCGGCGCCAAGGACGGGGCCGTGCGCGCGAATCTAGATCGTTCGGTGGGCGACGGAACGCCGATGAAGCGGGGCGAGCTGAGCCTGGTCTCCAAGCTCTTCGATCAGAAGCGCAAGCCGCAGCTCCGCGAGATGCACACCCGCACGGGCCAAGGGATCCCGCAGAACGTGTCTTCGGGCGTGCGATCGCGCGGGAGCATCGAGCTCGGGGTCGCGCCGACGGCGACCCATCCGGGCTTGGTCACGAGCGCGCCCGCTTCGCGCAGTCCTTCGCTGGTGCTGGTGTCGATCGCGGTGCTCGCGTCGCTGGCGATCTTGTCGATCGGTGCCTATGCGCTGTCGAGCGCGCTGAGCGCGACTGAGGAGGCTGCTGTGATGGAGCCGGTGCCCGCGGTCGTGGAAGCGGACGCGGTAGCCGCGGAAGCAGGCGCAGTGGCGGAAGCAGGCGCAGTGGCGGAAGC
>Ga0105047_10000800_pt1 | contig 54949 bp, 49 predicted proteins | sample MAT04_FD_78384 | JGI IMG/M metagenome (GOLD analysis project Ga0105047, IMG submission 78384) | Freshwater microbial communities from Lake Fryxell liftoff mats and glacier meltwater in Antarctica - MAT-04 (megahit assembly) | ecosystem: Environmental > Aquatic > Freshwater > Ice > Liftoff... | reverse complement strand
GCGCTGGGCGGAGCGCTGAACGACCGCGGCCTGATGACGGATCGCCAAACCAGCGTGGGTGCGCGCCAGGGCGCCCTCACCGGATCAATCTACTCTCAAGTGCCGGTCCTCCTGATTGAGATGGTGGTGCTGACCGACCCCAAGGATGAGGCTTGGATTCTGGTGCCGAAGAACCAACTGCGCTATGGGAAGGCCATTGCCACCGCCGTGCGCGCCGTCGTGGCCGCGCCTGGTTTCCACCTTCCTTAAAACCTGGGAACTCAACTCGTTCAAACCCGGTTGAAATGAGCAAGCAACGCTCGTAACGAACGCGTAGATTGACCGATCAACGCAAAGTTTCGAGATTCCTCTCTCATCGGGGGCTGGCGTTCACTCCTTTTCGCCCGCTCCCGTTTTCTTTTTATAAAGACTCTTTAGTCCAAACCCGCTGGCGTAACCCTTTGGGCCACCCCGCTGGCTGTTGGCCGTTAGGCATTGTCACGTAATTTCTCACTTGGGCTCAATTGCACCATTAATCGGTCTATGGAAACCTCTAGTTCGACTATTTCCTGCCCGATTTTATACTTTGGGATGGTTGGCGGCCGAAGAGCCGTCACGACGCGTTTGGGGGGAATGCGTGCGGGGTCATGTCGCCATCCTGCGGTGGATTCTCAACATGCGCCAAGCCAAGCAACGTAGCGAACCGAAACCGATCTCCCCCTCGGGTCCAGCAAGTGCGATTGACCAAGGCAACCACTGGCCGCAAGCGGTGGCCGGATCGGGAATGGCCATGATCGAACCCATCCGCGGGCGCCTCCTCGATGCCAACGAGGCGTACCTCACCATGGTCGGCTACACGCTGGCCCAGCTCCGAGAGCGCTCGATTGCCGACATTACCCCACCCGAATACCTGGCGCTAGACCAGCAGATCATCGGTCACTTCATGGCGACTGGTCAGTTCCAGCCATTCGAGAAGGCGTGCATCCGCGCCGATGGAAGCCGGATCGCGGTTCAAGTCAGTGGGATCGTTAGGGGGGAGGCGGATGGGTCCCCCATTCTTTGGGTAGTGGTCGAGGACATCACCCAGCGGCAGCAAACCGAACGCGCCCTGCGCACTTCGCGAGACCAACTCCAATCCGCGCTCTCCGAAGCAAAGGAAATGGCGGTCCGCGTGGCCAAGGCTAACACCGAGTTAGATCGCGAGCGCCGAAATCTTTCCGCCATCTTCCAATCGTCGCAAGCCGCGCTGTTGATCGTTGACCAAGACGGCATGGTGCTACAAGCCAACCTTGCCGCCGCGGACCTTGTTAATGTGCCGATTGCCCAACTTGTCGGTAAGCTATTTGGCGAAGGGGTCCGTTGCCCGAAGCGGCACCCAGTAGAAGGTTGCGGTAAAGGCCCCAAGTGCCACCTGTGCCCGGTGCGGTCGTCCATTGGCAAAGTGCTGGCCACTCTCTCGCCCGTACGCGGGTTCGAGGCCGAACTCCCCATTAGGGGCCACGGTACCGAGCGCTTGATCTGGGTTACCGGTAGCGCCAGCAGCGTGTTTTTGAACGGTGAGCAGCGGGTGCTATTGGCGCTGCTGGACGCCACCGACCGCAGGCAAGCGCAGATTGCGCTACAGCGCCAAGCGGGCGAGCTGCAAACCGCGAACAAGGCGCTGGAGATCATGGCGAACCGCGACGCCCTAACGGGCTTGATCAACCGTCGGCGCTTCTTGGAGCTGGTTGACAGCGCATACCAAAGTGCCCAGTCGGTCGGCCAGTCGTGCGCGGTGATGTTTCTCGACCTCGACAACTTTAAGTTTGTGAACGACAGCCTGGGGCACGATGCAGGCGACCAGTTACTGCGAGCCGTAGCCAAGAGGATGACCGAGTGCGTGGAGGACCAGCACGTTGTGGCCCGGCTAGGCGGTGACGAGTTCGCCGTTCTGCTCCCATGCCCCGCATCGGCATTGGCCTCCGAGCACGTGGCCCGGATGATTGTGCAGAGCATGGCCGTGCCGATCAACGTCGGTCCGCAAAACCTTTCGACCACCTGCTCGGTGGGCGTGGCCCGCTCAATCGACGCTGGTTCGGTGGAAGAGGTCATTCAGAATGCCGACACCGCGATGTACTACGCAAAACGAGGCGGCAAGTCCGACTGGCGCATGTTTGAACCCTTTATGGCGGACGAGACCCAAAACCGCCTTGACCTGGAGAACGACCTGCGTGCGGCGTGGGACGCACGGGCGTTCGAGCTGGCCTTCCAACCCTTGGTCAGCCTGGAAAACGGGCTTGCCGTCGAGGTGGAAGTCCTGTTGCGCTGGAATCACCCTCGGCGCGGCCCCGTATCGCCCGCCACCTTCATCCCGTTGGCCGAGGAGATCAACCTAATCGCCCCGCTGGGCGCCTGGGTGATGGAAGAATCCTGCCGACGCCTGGTGGCCTGGCATCGGTCCGTTCCGGCCGCCACCAAGTTGCGTATGGCCGTTAATGTTTCTGGAAAACAGATTCACCGGCCGCACTTTGCCGAAGAGGTCAGTGAAATCCTGCTTCGAACGAACATGGACCCCAAGGACCTCACGCTGGAAGTCACGGAGACCATGATCATGACCGACGTGGAGTCCAACTCGGTGAAGCTGCGGGCGTTGCGTGACCTCGGCGTGCGCGTGGCCATCGACGACTTTGGTACCGGTTACTCTAGTATGGGCGCCCTGGCTAAGCTGCCAGTAGATACGGTAAAAATCGACCGGTCGTTTGTGGGCCTTCTGGGCGAGAACCTGGAAGCCTTGGCGATCATGCGCGCCCTGGTCACCCTTTGTCGGGTGTTAAACTTGGACGTGGTGGCCGAAGGCGTGGAAACCGAAGACCAATTGATGCAAACCCAAGGGCTGGGTTGCACCTTGGCGCAGGGCTACCATTTTTCACGCCCAGTTTCAGAAACCGACTTCTTAGCCTGGCTGGAGACACGCCAATCTCGGTCGGCAACACTCCGCCCTGCTGAAGGCACCGAGCGACGTGCCCACTCCCGCCCTTACAGCTGCGAAGCGGCTTAGCGGAGCCCGATACTCAACTTAGGCGTATCTGCCCAAGAGGGAGGAAATGGTGCCCGTCGATGTGGCGCGATGCTTGGCTAGCCCGCCTTGCGAGTCGCCCGGCACCATTTCCCGTCAAGTTCAATCCAATTGAAAGGGCTCGACTCGGCTAACGTCTTTCCGCGTATGTCCGCATTGAATGACCTGAAGTAACTCGGCGCTCGGCCAGAGCTCACCGTCTCGGATCCCACTTGCAGTTGGGCTCGGAGGTAGAACGTCTTTGGGTTGGCCGCTTCCCGGGCCGGGGCCTTGCGGACCAATGTTGCCGGGTTCGGTACACTGCCCGAGATGCCAGGATTGAGTCACGACGTTATTCGGGAAGCCTTGCGGATCGCACGCGAGTCCGGGTTTCGGACGGTGCGCCTGAAGGCCGGCGACGATCGGTTTCGCGCCGAACTCTCGGCAGCCCCCGTCGTCGCATCGCCCACTCCTACGGTCACCACTACCGCCGTTGGTCCTGCCCCCGAGGCGGCGCCGGCCCCCATCCTGATTCACTCACCGGCCGTCGGGATTTTTCGACCGATCGATCCGCCCCTTCAGGTCGGCGATAAGGTATCCCCCGACCAGCTTGTGGGCACCGTGGCGGCCCTGGGGCTGGCCAACGACGTGCTGGCGAAGGTCAGCGGCGAGATCGCCGAAGTGTTGATTGAAGCGGGCCAATCCGTAGACTATCACCGCCCACTTTTCCGGGTAACTCGATGAAACTCCTTCCTTTCCTCTTGATGATGATGTTGCTATTCGGCGGATGCGTAGACGGCAACCAGCGCAAGGACCAGGTGGGCGAGACGGTGGTGGGACAATCCATGGCCCGGGCCAAGGATGCCGACTGTATGAGCCAACTGAGCCAGGTTCGCCAATCGATTGAAATGGCCAAGTCCGCTGACCCGGAAGGTGCGGTTCCCGACCTCACGTCACTTCGATTGCCCGCTGAGACCCTGGTCTGTCCGATTGGCAAGGAACCCTATGGGGTGAACGCGGAAGGCACGGTGAAGTGCCCCCACCTCGGCCACGAAAAGTACTGATGCTGAACAAAGTTTTGATTGCGAACCGCGGCGAGATTGCGTGCCGCGTGATTCGGGCGTGCCGCGAACTGGGGATTGCGACCGTTGCCGTGTACAGCCGCGCCGACGCCGACAGCCTGCACGCGCAGATTGCCGACGAAGCGCTTTGCATTGGCGAAGGCAGCAACACCGACAGCTACCTAAATCTGGGCCACATTTTGGCGGCGGTGGATGTCAGCGGGGCCGACGCGGTGCACCCCGGCTTTGGTTACTTTAGCGAGAGACCTCGGTTTGCCGAGGCCCTGGAATCCATCGGCGTCAAGTTCATCGGGCCGCCCGTGCGCGCGATTGAGGCGATGGGCGACAAGGCCACCGCGAAGCGCGCCGCCGTGGCCGCCAACTGCCCGGTGGTGCCCGGCAGCGAGGGCGAAGTGGCCACCGAAGCCGAGGCCCTCAAAGTTGCCGAGGTGATTGGCTACCCGGTATTACTGAAAGCCGTAGCCGGTGGCGGCGGGCGAGGCATCCGCCGCGTCGATGAGCCCTCGAACCTGCAACGCCTGTATAAGATGGCGCAGGCCGAGGCCCAGGCCAGCTTTGGCAGCGGGGCGCTGCTGGTGGAGAAGTGCGTCGTCACGCCCCGGCACGTCGAGATTCAAGTGCTGGGCGACGAGCACGGGAACATGGTTTACCTAGGCGAGCGGGAGTGCTCCATCCAGAACCTAAGGCACCAAAAAATCGTCGAGGAAGCTCCCTGCGCGGTGCTCTCGCCCGAGCTTCGACAAGTGATGGGCGAATCGGCGGTGCGCGTGGCCCAGAGCGTGGGCTACACCAACGCGGGCACGGTGGAGTTCTTGCTGGACCGTGAAGGCCGCTTCTATTTCCTGGAGATGAACACTCGGCTGCAGGTGGAACACCCGGTGACCGAGCAAGTGACCGGCGTCGACATCGTCCACCTGCAACTGCGTATTGCTGCCGGCGAGCCCCTGCCCTTCAGCCAAGCGGACATTACGTTAACCGGGCACAGCATCGAAGCGCGCATCACCGCGCAAGACCCCGACCAAGACTTTTCGCCCAGCACTGGCCGCATTACCGATTGGCGGGCTCCGGGCGGACGCGGGGTGCGCATGGAGACCCACGCCTACGCCGGGTTCGTGGTGTCGCCGTTCTACGACCCGATGATCGCCAAACTCATCGTCACCGCCGAGGATCGCCCGGCGGCGATCGCCAAACTCCGCACGGCGCTGCATGAGTTCCATGTCGGCGGCGTGGCCACCAACATCCCGTTCCTGCGGCGCTTGGTAGATGCGGAGGAGTACCGTGCGGGCGACGTGGACACGTCGTTCGTGCCGCGCTTCCTCTCGGAGGGCCCCCCCGCTTAATGGATCCCACCACGCGCGTTGAAGTTGCCATTGCGAAGGCGATTACCAGCCCCTACGCCGTGCGCGAAGTGGCGCTGGAGATTGGCTACGGGCAACTGGCCGGCCAAGACAATCTGGCCGAGGCCTTGCGCGACGCGACCGAACGCCGGACTTTTTCGAGCGACGCCCTGGCGCGCTTGCGTCGCCTAACCGAGGGCGTGACGCGGGAACGGCAAACGCTGGATCAACGGATAGCCGCACGCCTGAAGAGCGGCTGGGCACTGGACCGGATTGCCCTGATCGACCGGGCCGTGCTACGGATCGCGATCTATGAGCTGTGGTTCGAGCCGGATCTCTCGCCGCGCGTGGTAGTGAGTGAGGCCGTGCGACTCGCCCAAATCTTCGGATCGCCCGAGAACGTTCGGTTCGTGAACGGCTTGTTGGGGCGCATCGTACCGGAGTCGCCGAAGGCGAACTGGACGCCCCCCGCCGAACCCGCCGTCGAGGTCGCAACTGAGCCGGAAGCCGTCTCGCGCGATGTTCCGATAGCCCCGCCGTTAACGGGCGACTGGGCATTGGATACGGAGTCAACGTCGGATCAGTCCGATCTCTTGCCGGCGATCGAATACGAAACGGCGACCCTGGCCGGCTGGCAGGTGCGGCGCACCATTGCGCCGGCACCTGATCCTGAATCCGAACCCTCTCCCGAACCGATAACTGATCCCGAACCTGAACCCCTATGAGCGCGCAAATTCTTGACGGTAAAGGCCTCAGCAAAATTCTTCGGGGCGAATTGAAAGTCCGAGTCGACGCCTTGAGGGCGCGCGGCATTGTGCCCCGGCTTGACGTCGTAGTGGCGGGACAAGACCCCGCGAGCTTGTCCTACGTACGGATGAAGCGGAAATGGGCCGCCGAAATTGGCATGGAAAGCGGCAGTTGGGAAGCAACCGAAACCACCACCCAAGCGGAGTTGATGGCGCAGATTGCCCGCCTGAACGCCGACCCCGCCATCCACGGCGTTCTATTGCAGCACCCCCTGCCTGGGCATCTGGACGAGAACGCGGCCCTGATGGCCCTGGGCCCGGACAAGGACGTGGACGGCATCACGCCGCAATCGCTAGGCCGACTGGTGGCTGACTTGCCCGGGTTCCGGTGCGCCACCCCCATGGGCATAATGACCCTGATTGACCGGGCCGGCATCGAGTGCAAGGGCCGCCACGCCGTGGTGATTGGGCGAAGCGTGATTTTGGGCAAGCCCGCCGCGCTAATGCTGCTTCAGCGGCACGCCACGGTGACCATCGCCCATAGCCGCACCGTTGACCTGCCCGACCTGTGCCGAACCGCCGATATCTTGGTGGCGGCCGTAGGCCGCCCCGAGATGGTCAAGGAGGACTGGATTAAAGCCGGAGCGGTGGTGTTGGACGCCGGATATAACCGAGTCGAAGGCCGGTCGCATGATGTGGGCGATTGCGATTTTGAGGGGTGCGCGTCCCGCGCCGCCTGGATAACGCCCGTCCCTGGCGGGGTGGGACCGATGACCGTAGTGAGTCTGCTGACGAACGCGATCGAAGCCGCCGAGCGTGGGTTCCCGGCGTAGGATGTCCGTCTTCCTCGCGACGATCGCGGGGTTCATCTTGGCCTACCTGGGCCTGTGTTTCGTGCTGGCCTGGGCTTACGTGCATCCTCGTCGCGTTGCCGAACGAGTGGTTCCGCCCGGCTTTACCAACCAATTCCTTCCCGGCCCGGGCTACGACCTTCCCGCGTGGGTACATGTCCCGGACACCGCCTCGGTAGGCGTGGTGCTCATCCATGGGTACGGCGGCGACCGAACCGCGTGGGGCCCCTTAGCCGAACGACTGGCCCGGAAAGGCGCAGCGGTGGTGGTTCCCGCCATGCGGGCGCACGGCGAGAATCCCGCGCGCACCGTCGGTTTTGGCCCCGCCGAAGCGCAGGAAGTCAGCGCTGCCGTGCAATGGTTGCACCGGGCCTACCCCGGACGCCAGATCAAGGTGGCGGCAGTAGGGGTGAGTTTGGGAGGCGCGGCGGTATGGCGGGCGGCGGCGGCCCGGGATTCAGGCATTGACGCGGTGGTGACCGAAGGCACGTTTACCGAGCTGGACCCGGCGATCAACCGATGGTTTAACCGCATCGTCCCGGGCGGGGCAAGCTGGTTCGGCCCGGTTCGATGGATAGCCACCCGGATGGCGGGGGTCGATCCCCGCCGGGTACGCCCCATTGATGATGCCCGGAAACTCGCCGGTCGCCCCTGCCTCGTGGTTCACACCGGCCAAGATCGATTGGTTTTGAGCGCAGAAGCGGCGGCACTGGCGGCGGCGGCGACCTGCGAACTCTGGGTCATTCCGCACAGCCGACACGCTCACGGCGCTCGCGATGCCACGGACGAGTACGCCCAAAGGATCATCAACCTACCTCCGTTGCCGGTGCCTAAAAGCCCTTAATTGAAGCAAAAATCACGGCCAAAGAAGGCAGTAAAAAAACCTAGAATTAGCGTTCCGGTAACCCAATATGGTGCCTTCTAGGACCCATCCCACGCTCCGTGCCCTTGTAAAGGGGCAGACAAAGCCGGAGCTGCACTTCTTGGCATTGAAGATTCTGCTCAGTCGGCTTCAAATGGCCACCCGTTTTGACCCTTCTGAAACCAATTTCTCGGCGCAGATCGACGCCCTCCACGAATTCTTCGTCAAGAACGAATCGCTTTCTTAGAAGGATATCCTGGCAATCCTCAACTGCTTTTCTCATGAATAACTGTCTACTTTCCGTTTCAGAAGCGGCAAAACTTGTTCAAACCGGACGAGTATTCCTCTTTGCCGGGGCCGCCGAGGTCCTGGATCAGCTTCCCGTCGGGAACTGGATTGGCGGGACGATCCCTTACTTCATGTCGGAGGATGGCGGTCAACACGAAACCACGCGCTTGTTCGTGACGGAACTGCCGGTCGCCCAGGAAACCTGTCGGTTCACGAGTTACACGCCGGAATCCATTTCGCAGGTAGCAATGGATGCCGACCCCGGAGTCCTCACGTTCATCATTCTGCCTGGGTTCTCCACCGTGCACCAGGTTTACGCCAAGGGTGCGCCCGACTTTGAGGGCATGTACATGCGCCCCATTGTGGGCTGGATCTCAGGTGTCGATCTCGACCAAATCGGCAAGGTCTTGCCCAAGACTTATGATGGCAAGACGGGTGAATCTTATACGGATCGCGCCGTTACGGTTCACGCGCCGTTACCGGCCGGGGTAAACGCGCGCATTGACATCTTAAATCTCTTCATCCCGGGAGACGGGCCAACGCTCCGCTTTGACGAAACGAGCTTCACGGTTGGCGAATGCGAGGTAAACGGCGAGCGGGTCAACCTGGCGGACTACCTAGCCGCGAACCAACTGGACATCCGGTTACCTCTGGTGGCGGACTACTGCGGGGCCAACATCAACGCGAGTTTCCAGAGCGTGTGCCCCGAGACGCGACAAGTCAGCCCGTCTTCCCCGGAGTGGAATACCGCTTCGCCGCTCCCTTGGCCAACTACGCGGATTCCTTTACCCGCCTGGTTCCGCCGGACCTGATGCCGGTCTTCACCTGCAACTGTATTCTTAACTACATCTATGGAGAGCTTGAGGGCCGACAACTGCCCGGCCCCCGCGGCCCCATGACGTTCGGCGAAGTGGCCTATCAGGTGCTGAACCAAACGATGGCCTACTTGCAGTTCGTTAAAGAGAGCTAACCGCCGCTGATGCGGTCCCGGGCTCGACTAAATGCCTGCCGCGCCTGAGCCAAATCCTCTTCGGTGTGGGCCGCACTGGGCATGGTTCGTATTCGGGCTTTGCCTCGCGCCACCGTGGGATAACTGATGCTAAGGGCATAAACCCCTTCGTCCCACAACGCGCGTTCCATCGCCTGCGCCCGCGCTTCGTCACCCACAAACACCGGGGTGATGGGGGTTTCGCTGCCCATCGTGTCAAAGCCGTCCTCGGCCAGGGCGGCCTTCCACGCCCGGGTGTTCTCCCATAGCCGACGCATGGGCTCCGGGTCATTCTCCATCACGTCCAGCGCGGCGATGAGGGCGGCCGCGACCATCGGCGGGTGCGCCGTGCTGAACAGGTAGGGACGGCCGCGATTGATTAGCCACTCCTTCAAAACGCCCGAGCCGGCGATATAGCCGCCCACCACGCCCAGCGCCTTGCTGAGTGTCCCGAGTTGCACGTCCACCCGACCGTACAGACCAAAGTGCGAGGCCGTTCCCGCGCCATGCTCACCGAGGACCCCGCTGGCGTGGGCGTCGTCAATATAAACGCACGCGTCGTACCGCTCGGCCAAGTCCACGATCGTGGGCAAAGGGGCAATATCTCCATCCATGCTAAACACCCCGTCGGTAATAATCAACCGCCGGTCGAAGCTCTGGGTGCGCTGGAGAATGCCCTCCAGGGCTTCCATATCCTTGTGGGCGTAAACGTAGCCGTCGGACTTTTTGTACTGCGCCGCGGAAAGGCGGACGCCGTCGATGATGCTGGCGTGGTTCAGCTCGTCGCTGATGATGACGTCCTTTGCGGTGGTGAGGGCCGGGATTGCGCCGCTGTTGGCCGTGAACCCGCTGGTAAACACGAGCACCGCTTCGGTGTGCTTGAAGGCGGCCAACCGACGCTCGAGTTCATCATGAATCGCCATCGTGCCGCCGATCCAGCGCACGGCGCCCGCGCCCACGCCCCACTCATCGATCGCCCGATGCGCGGCCTCGCGCACGCGGGGGTGATTGGCCAGCCCGAGGTAGTTGTTGCTGGAAAGGTTGACCACGTCTCGCCCATCCATGCGCACGCGCCCTCCGGCGGGAGACTCCAGCATTCGCGGGGTCTTGTAGAGGTGCTGGTCGCGCAGGGTCGCGAGTTGGTCGGCAAGCCAGGTCTGGAGCCCGGGATTCATAGACTTAGTTTAGCGGGGCACGCCATCCCGATGGATGGCGTGCCCCGCAAGTTCGCGCGAAACGGAGTCGAATCAGCGCGCGCGGCGTCGGCGCAGTGCGCTGACTAGGCCCGCGGCCCCAAGGGCCAGGGTGAAAGGCTCCGGAACCGCTTCCACTTGAACGTCGTCCAAGGCGGCTCCGAACGCTGATTGATTGAGGGATTTAAACGACAACGTGGTCGTCAAGGCCGAGCTCACAAAACTGAATGACTTGGTGACCCACCCCATGTTGGTCGTGGTCGTTACCCCGCTGATCGTGCTGAAGTTGAAGATCTGCGGACTGCCCGAAAATGCCGGGACTACGGACGCCTCAATGGACTTCGAGTCCGGTGCATTGTCCGGGTTACCCGCCATCTTAAACGTCACGCGATAGGTGGTATTGGTGACCGTGGGGAACGACGTCGAAATCGTGCCCGCATTATTACCATTCAGATCCACCGAGTGGCTCCCTTGGGCTGCCGTCCAGTACGTGTTGATCCAGTCCACCGAACCCGAGTCGACGGACCACTTGCCACCAAGGGTGTTGGACGAAGGACCCACCGTCGCAAACGAACCTGTAAACGTCGAAGTGCCGTCCTCGAGGTTCTCAAAACCGCTCTGAAAAACGAACGCTGGTGAGACTGAGGCCACGCCCAATAACGAAACCGCAATAAAAAGCTTGTTCATATCGTCTCCTCTTTCACAGAAATCCACACTGATTCCTAGTGTCTGGATTATGCGCCATGCAAACTTAATTGGCAAGGACTTTTTTGGGGAAACCGCATAAATACGGGGCAATTCAATCTCACTGCCCCGCAGAATCAGGTCATGCCCGGTGAAGTTCGCCTCCTGATCGTCAAGCTCAGCGCGATCGGCGATTGCCTACTGGCGACCCCAGCCCTCTCCGCCCTGCGCGACGCACTCGGCCCCGAGGCCCGGATTGACTGGGTGGTCCACCCGCATTGCGCCCCGGTGGTGGCGGGGAATCCCCGGCTGCACACGGTGCATCGCCTGACGCGCCAGGGGTGGTGGCGGCAACTCGGTGCCCTCCGGCGCGAGTTCCGCGCGATCGCGTACACGACGGTTCTGGATCAACAAGGGCTGCTTAAATCGGCGCTCGTGGCCCGCATGGCCGGCGCTCGCGAAGTGGTTGGCCCGGCCCACCCGCGCGAGCCTCTCGCCCGCCGCTTCTACACCCGCACCGTCTTCGATGACCCCGCCGCGCACGTCGTTGCCGTCTACCTGAACCGCGCCGCCGCCGTCGGCGCACGGTGGGCCACGGAACCCGCGATGGAGTTGCCCGTTTTCCTCGAGGATTTGGCCCATGCCCAAAGGCTCCTGCAAGGACTCCAGGGCCCGATCATCGCTCTCAACCCGGGCGCAGGTCGGCCTGACAAGCAGTGGCCACCCGCTGCCTTCGCCGCCCTCGCCGACCGGCTACTGGCCGAGGGTCGAGACGTCGTGATCACCGGCGGCCCCGGTGATCGAGCACTCGCCGGCGAAGTGCGGGCGGCGGCCCCCAACTCCGAGCGCGTGCGCGACCTCACGGGGCAAACGAGCCTTAATCAACTCGGGGCGCTGTTCCGCAGTTGCGCGGCGTTTGTGGGCGGCGATACCGGCCCCATGCACATGGCGCAGGCCAGCGGATGCCCCACCATCGCCCTGTTTGGCCCGACGGATCCGGCCATCCTCGGCCCGAGGCTTCCGATGCACCGCACGGTGGACGCCTGGGCGCTGGCCCAAGGCCGACCCGCCGGAAGTACGCGCCCCCGCCTTGAAGGCGGCGCGGCGCTGGCCGCCCTCAAGGCTTCGACCGTGGCCGAAGTGATCCTGCACCTGCCCGGCCCGGACTAGGCCGGTTCGCGCTCGAGATCCTCGCCCCGGCGGCGGAACTCGCTGGGCGATACGCTGAACGCCCGCCGAAAAGCCGTACTAAAGGCAAACGCGCTGGTGTAGCCCACCGCCCATGCGATCGCTTCTACCGTCAGCGAGCGCCGCGTTAATAGGGTTGAACCCCGCTCCAGCCGCAACGAGGCCACCTTGCGCATGGGGGACAGCCCGGTCTCGGCCAAACAGCGTTGGCGCAACTGCTCGGGGCTCATCCCGGCTTCGCGGGCCAAGTTATCCAGCGTCCAAGGGCGGGCAAGGTCACCGTCCACCAGTCGCCACAGCCCCGCCAGCCGGGTCGCCCCTTCGCCCAGCGATCGGCGCGAGTGAAAGTCGATGAGCCCGGCGTAGTGGATCATTGCGTCCGTCTGGCGGGACGTCAGCAACTCCCGGTACAACCCAAGGACGGCGTGCTCAAGGCCCCAACCCTCCGCGTGGAAAAGGTGCGGGACTTGCTCGCCGGTCCGCACCCCCCGGGGGTGGTCCACGGCGAAAATCACCCACGCGATGCGGCAGGGACTCCCCGGCGCGCTTCCGACGGCATAGCCGGTTTCGAGCGGAGCAATGTAGGCCGTATCGGGCAGGAACGCCGCCCAACCTTCTTCAGTCCACGCTTCCGCCCTTCCGGCCACACACACCGTCAACACCGGCAACAGGTTACGTCGGCACCCGTATCGAAACCCCGGCCCCGCCTCGGTAACCCCCGCCGCAACAATGCCGCGATGACGCAGGGCCCGGCACCCGTGCCAATCCACAATCATGTCGCGGAATGGGCCGTCGTGCTGGTCCGGCGGGGCCACGTAACCCCCCGGTCGGAGAATTCGATCTCGGACCATTAAGCCCGATCATATCCCTTCCGGCCTATCGCACGCGCACAAGCTGCAAACGGTCCAGCCGCAACTGCGCGTCGGCCGCCGTTACGTTCTGTCCCAACAGCTGGAAATACGCCGTGCCCTCGTCATCCAGGTACGGCCGAATGGTGCCGATCTCCAGGATTGACCGGGCGGGCGCGGCCGTCAGAGACCCGGTGCGGAACGTGGTGAAGCTACCGTAGGGGTACGACGCGGTGGACCAGTTGTACAGCTGAATGGTCTCGGTGCCCGAGGGATTCACGTACGTACGATCCAGAATCAGCACGTAACGCCCCACCGGGTCCACGTTCGCAAAGGTCGCCTGCACAATAAAGTTACCGTCGCCCCGCCGCCCCACGGCCAACACCGCACCGTCCGGATCCATCAGCTCACGGTGCCCGCCCGACCGGCTGGCCCCGGGCACACTCACCTCCAGCGCCGTGTAAGGAATTCCGCCCTGCCGCACCGGGGTGTAGGTCGCCACGGTCACGCCGTCCACCTGCACCGTCACCGGCACACGCATCGCCCTCGCCGCCACCTCAATCATGTCGCGGTTGCGCCGCGTGATCGGCAATGACTTTGCCCCCGACATCACGCGAACCGTGCGAGAGGCATCGAACCCACGTCCATAGATTCGATGATAGGACGGCCCCCGCAGCACCAGCCCGCCCTGGTAGAAACTGGGCGAAATGGCCCGGACCACCGGCGCCTTTGGCGTGGATCCCGCACCCTTCAGTGCGTTCATGGCGGCCAGGGCGTTCACCCGACCGTAGTTCGTAAAGTCGCCGATTGATCCCCCGCTGGTGGTCACGGCGGTGTTCTCCATCGCCTCGCGCACCTGCTGAATCGTCGCGCCCGGATTGGCCCCCAGCAATAGCGCGGCGATGCCGGCCACCTGCGGGCACGCCCCGGAGGTCCCGGCAAACCCAGCGGTGTAGCCCCCGCCCGTGGTGGTGGTGCGCAGCGAAACCCCCGGCGAGGCCACATCTACCCGCACCCCGTAGTTGCTGAATCCAGCCCGATTCAGGTTCGTATCCAACGCGCCCACGCTCATGCAGATGTCATAGGACGCGGGATAGTAGGGATAACACGTGTTATCGTTGCCGGCGGCAATCACCGGAAGCACGCCGTGGTCCACCGCGTACTGCAACGCGGCGCGCTCGCCCGCTGAAACGCGATCCGAGTAGAAACTTCCGCTGAGTACCTGAGCGCCGTTATCCGCGGCGTAAAGGTAGGCCGGAATGTTGGCGGTATCGTAGAAGTAGCCCACCGAGTCGGTGGCGGATTTCAGGGCCATGATCTTAGCCCGCGGGGCCGCCCCGCACGCGCCAATGCCGTTATCCATTACTGAGGCCACCAGGCCCGCGCAGGCCGTTCCGTGGCCCTGCACGTCATTCGGAATCGCGTCGCCGTAGGTGAAATCGTAGCCGTGAATGTCGTCCACGTAGCCGTTGGCATCGTCGTCTAGGCCGTTGCCGGCCACTTCGCCCGAGTTGGTCCAAATGTTTGCCGCCAGATCCGGGTGGCCCGTTTCCACGCCGGTGTCCATCACCGCCACCACGACGGTGCTGCCCAGCGAGAGGTCCCAAGCTTCGGGGATGCGCAGCGCCTGGGCGTGCCACATGTCGCCAAACAACGGGTCGTTGGGCGCATAGGCCGACTTTGCGGCGCGGTCCAGATCAATCGGCACGTCCAACTCTTTCGTCAGTGCGCGGCGCGTGGCTTGCAGCGCGCCGGCCCGCACCGCCACTGCGCCGTACCCAATCTGGGGCCAAGCCGCCACCAAGCGTGCCCCTTGGCGAAGGAGCGCGGCCTCCAGCCCCGGAACCAAAGGAACCACCAACCGCTGGGGGTGACAGAGCGTGCCTTGCACCACGATCGGCGAGGCCTCAACTCTGAAGTCCTGAGCGGGTTGAACAATGGAAAGAGGGGCGACGCCCGGAAGCAACGACGAGGCCAAAACGGCAGCAGAGAGCAACGACATAGGATCAAGTCCAACGAACCCTTGCACACTACCAAAAGAACGGCCGAAACGCCAACTCCGCGCGCCGCGATTTGGCCCCAAATTTTGCTAAGATTCGGCCCATTCGACCCATCAACCCCAGATCGGCCTCAAGCCGCCAGCCCAGACTTCTTGTCGGCAATCCCAAAGGGCCGATTTGGCACGCGCCGAGCTAAGCCAGATTCTAGGTCGACACCGACCGCATATTGGCAATTGCGCCGTTCTCCCCATCGAAAACCGCCGAATTTAACCCTGAAGCGGCGCGTAGACGACTTATGGGCACCGCCCACGACTGGCCTGAGGCTTTTGACCATCACCGCGACCACGGTTACGGGCCAGATTCCCCCAAATTCGTTCGTTTACCGGAACTTTAACATAGCCGCCGTACACTGAGGGAGTGAAATTAAGGGGATGGTGGAGCATTGGGCTATTGGTTGGGGCGAGTGCGTCCTACGCCGGGCTGTTTGAAGTAACGAGCCTCACGGGAGGCGGGGCCACGGGCACGAGCAACGGGGTCCCTTGGAGCCTCTCGCCCACCGTCATCCTGACCGCCCGTACCGTCCTCGACAACTCGTGGCAGGGATTTACGGGGGCGAACTTTAGCGTGCCACTCCCTAACGCGGATAAGCTCCACTTCGGGTCGGACCCCTTCACCTTCACCCTTGAACGCGCCATCCGCTCGGTGCTCATCTACGTGAGCGATAACGATGCGACGCCGGACGCTTTCTTTGATTTTGGGGTGACGCCGACCGTGCTTTCGGGATCCGTCCGCGTGGAGGGCACCCGGTTTGGGGCGGGCAATATCACCGGGGGACTGGTTCGCCTGGACAATCTCTACACGCGCACCCTGGTCCATCCGGGCAATATTGTGGACGGGAACGACTTCGCAATGGTCGTTACCCCCATTCCTCCCGATTCCGACTTGGTGGCCCGACCGGTGGAGGTCACCGTGCAGTTTGTGGATTGGGTCGGCCCGCGCACCCCGCCCTTAGTGGAGGTGCGGGCCCTACGCGCGGGGACTAGTGTGACGATCGGCAACGCCGAGGCCGTGCCCGTCAACAATCAAGTCGGCTTTGACATCGTCACAACGATTCGACCCCTTGATTTCCGCGTGACGGCGGCGGGATTCTTAGCCCACCGCGTGAAGAACGTGATGGCACCGGACGGCAAGTACCGCTTGACCGCCGAGCTTCGGGCGGGCGACGTGGACGGCGACGGAAGCGTCACCGTGTTTGACTACGACCTGCTTTCGCGGTTCTTCGATTTCAGCTCAGATTCGCCGGGATGGATGACGCACGGCGCGGATGGATTCGCCCCGATCGATGCCGATTTGGATGGCGACAACACCGTCTCGGTCTTTGATTTCGACCTCCTGAGCCGGCACTTCGACCAAAACTCTGACAACTGAACCAGAAGCGCGCCACCCGGCCGGGGCAGGTAAATTAAGCCATGTCCGTAACGGCCCTCGTCGCCCTCGCCGTGGTGGCTCAGTCCGGCCCGAGATCCATTCAAGATTTCGGCGTTAAACCTGAACATTCCGCCAGCCAGAACACCCGGGCGTTGCAACGAGCGATCGACTGGGCCTCGCCCCGGGGGGCGGCCCTCTTGGTGGATCCCTCTCCTGACCCTTACCGAATCAACGGCGGGGTAGTTCTGCGCGAGAACGTAACCCTTGTGGGAGTTCATGGACCAACGGGCCGGGGGACGCGGCACCCCACGAAAGCCCAGCCGGTAGGCAGTGTCTTCGCCATTACCGATCAAGCCAGGCCGTTCTTGACGGTTGAATCGGCCACCCAAGTGCGAGGGATCCAGTTTTGGTATCCCGATCAAACCCTCAGCGACCCCGCCAAAGTCATTGCATACCCGCCTACGCTCCAAGTGTCCCAAACCAAAAGCGTGGTGGGCGTCACGCTGACGAACTTAACCTTTTACGGCGAATTTGCGGCCATGGACTTTGCCGCCTCGGCCAAGAACCCGTGCGAACAAATCTTGTTCGAGCATTGCTACGGCTATCCCCTAGGGGGAACCTTTATCAAGATCGCCCGCTGCTATGACGTCCCGCGCATCCTCAACTGCCACGTTAACCCGGCCAACTTAAGACTATTCCGGGGAGACTACGCGCGCCCGGTAATCGATTCGGTGGTTCAACGAAAGACCTTTTCTTATGATATCGACCACACGGATAACGCCCAACTGACCAACCTCTTTTGCTTTGGTACGTACGGGGGAATCCGGCTCGGTGCCGCCACCTACGGCCAGCTTACGGGGTTTAACTTTGACTGCGTGGCGGTCGGCATCTGGAAACTAGGCGATAACGATTTCAACCGCAATTGGCAAGTGGCGCAGGGCTCTATCATCGCCAACACCGGCACCCGTCCCGAGGACACCGTGCCAATTTTGGTAGAAGGGAAGGGTCACCTTGCCCTCGCCAACGTCGAGACCTTCTCCGGGGCGAATGGGGCCCTCACCACGCTGGGCGATCCCGCCGAGGTCCTGCGGATGATCGGTCGCGACCGATCCACGGTGTCGCTAGTGGGATGCCGACTCCGGAACTATCGGGCCGATGACCCCGTGACGATGTCCAATCCTCGGGCATGGGTTGAAGCGGTGGCCTGTATTGACAAAACCCAGGCCCGGCTGAGCCGAACTTGGGGTTTGTCGCGCGCGCCGGATGCTGATTAGCCCCGGAACTCCAGGAGGAATTCAAGTCCGTCGCCCAACGAGCCATTGTGGTTCCGCGTCGGCATCAGACCATCTTCCGTATCGGGCGAGAGTTGACCGTTCCGTTTCGTCACTGTGCCCAAGCAATTGCGGGGACTGCCGTAGCCGGGGAAGTCCCAATTCATCCGGAATGAGCCGCCCGCGTAGAGCGACCCATATACATTCGAAACATCGCCCGTGTCGTACCGCTCGTAAGTTCCCGCAAGTGCGCCAGTCTCACTGACATCGAAGGTCAGGCGGCCCTGGTCCTCAATGGCGCGGCCGGAGTGGAAACGCACGCTACCGTCCCAGTGCCCCACGTAGCGGTTTACCGAGGAACCGCCACATCCGACCAACGACATGACCGCAGTGACCACGACCACCGAGAACAGTCGCCGAAATAGGTCCGATTTCATCGCCAAATTATAACCCTGGCCCACGCGCCCCGGCGGCCGATGGCCCCACGGATTGACTAAGCGTGACCCCAGTTGGCGCTAGTGGTTACCCCCGAGCGCTGAACGCTTAGCGCTGAGCCACCCGGACGAACACTTCGCCGTTCGAGTCACTTCCGCCGTCGGCCTTCACCCGAACCCGCAGCAAGAGGGCCGACCCGGCAGGGAGTTCCGGTACGCTAAAGCGGTAGGCATTCGCCACGTCCTCGCCCCCGGTACGGCCATCGTGCTCGTCTCGCGCGATCACCTTTCCGTTCGCCACCAGTTCAGCCCAGTCCACATCTAATCGATGCGCGCCGTGGCTGTACTGGAATACGACGGTCGTCTCGCCGGTCGGCAACTCCTCCAGATTCAAGGGCCACTCCAGGACCGTCCAGTCCTCGCCTACCTGGCCCGACTGCCACCGTGCGGCGGCCCGCTCAATGGTTTCGTCCAACTTTCGGTAGTTCACCTGAAGCAAATCCAGGCGAGTCAGGTGCGACGTAAGTCGCCCTAAAAACGCCGGGTAGTCCCGGCCCTCGCGCGGCGACCACAACACCTCGCTCATCGCGCAAGCGCGCGGAAAGGCCATGTACTCCACCCGCGCCGAATCGCGCATGTACTCGGTCCACAGTTGGTACTGTGCGCCCAGCACGTGCTTCGCCTCATCCGCGGTTAATTCGGCAGGAATTGGCTCATATTCGTAGACTTTACTCAGCGGCGTGAACCCGCCGATGGCGTGCGGTTCGCCCGAAGTTCGCGACTGGTAGTGGTCAAAGTAAGTGTGGCTACCGGGCGTCATCACCACGTCGTGGCCCGCCTTCGCCGCCGCAATGCCGCCGGCTTCGCCGCGCCAGCTCATCACGGCCGCGCCCTCGGCCAGGCCGCCCTCAAGGATCTCGTCCCACCCAATCAAGCGTCGACCTCGGGCATCCAGCCACTCGTCCATGCGCCGGATGAACCAGCTTTGCAGTTCGTGCTCGTCCTTCAAGCCCAGTTCTTTGATCTTGGCCTGGGCGCGCGGACTGGCCTTCCACTGGACCTTGGGGCACTCGTCGCCGCCAATGTGAATGAACCGGCTAGGGAAGATCGCCAGCACTTCGTCCAGCACATCAAACAGGAACTGAATCGTGGGTTCTTCCACATTAAAGACGTCTTCACTGACGCCCCACTCAGTGCGGACCCCGGGCGCCTTGCCCGTGTTGCCCAGCTGAGGGTAGGCGGAAATGGCGGCCTGGGCGTGCCCGGGCATTTCGATCTCGGGGACCACGTTGATGTGGCGCGCGGCGGCGTAGGCGACGATCTCACGCAGTTCATCTTGCGTGTAGAACCCGCCGTGCGGTTCGCCCGAAAAGGTGGGCGGGCTGTAAGTCAGCATCGAATCCTTGCGCCACGCGCCAACTCGCGTGAGTTCGGGATACTTCTTGATCTCGATGCGCCATCCCTGGTCTTCGGTCAGGTGGAAGTGCAGCGTGTTGAGCTTGTGCATCGCCAGCAAGTCGATGTAACGTAGCACCCAATCTTTGGGCATGAAGTGCCGGCCGACATCCAGGTGCGAGCCACGCCAACCAAACCGGGGAACGTCCTCAATCTCGACTGCAGGAACCGTCCACGCCACATCCTTAACGAGGCTGGGGCTGAATACCTGGGTGGGCAAGAGTTGCCGGAGGGTCTGAACTCCGTAGAACAGCCCCGCCGGACGCCGCGCGGCAATGGCAATGTGGGCCGGCGTAACCGTTAGGCGGTAGCCCTCTTCGCCCAGGGCGTTCGCGCTGGGATCAAGACGCAGTTCGATCGTGTTGGCGTCGGCCGGGGGATGATCACTTAGCTTCAGCGCGAACCCCGTCGCGGAGGCCAGGGCCGCCCGCAACTGTTCCCCCGTCATGCGGGCCTCACCGGAGGCTTGCACCACGGTGTTGGCGCTCAGAGTAAACGCCCCCTCGTGCACCGTCATGGAGGAAGGGCGCGGAATCACCGTGGGTGCCCCGGCGGGCAGAGCGGCGAGAGCGGCGGCGATGAGGCTCGCGACGAAGTCCATGCCCCAAAGTGTGGCACGTTACGGAGCATGGACTAAATGGAAATCGCGCCTGGATTTAGCGTCGGTAAGCCGCTTCGTTCCACCGCAGGGCATCGCGGAACTGATTGAGACGGGTGTCCGCATCGATCACCAGGCACTCAATGCCGGCGACTTCGGCCAGATCACGGAAGTGCCGGGTCGTCAGCTGCGTACTGTACACCGTGTGATGGGCGCCCCCCGCATAGATCCAGGCGGCAACGCCGGTCTCAAAATTCGGTCGCACCGTCCACAACGCGCGCGCCACCGGAAGGTTCGGCAGCGGTTGCGCGGGCCGCACGGCGTCGACCTCGCTCACAATCAGCCGGAATCGGTGCCCCAAGTCCACCAGTGAGACGTTGATCGCCGGCCCCGTGCCCGCGTCGAACACGAGGCGCACCGGGTCGGCCTTGCCGCCAATCCCTAGCGGGTGCACCTCCAGCCGGGGCTGGCCGTCCGCAATCGACGGGCAGATCTCCAACATGTGCGCGCCCAAGACCTGAGCGGTCTCGCCCTCGGGCAGGTGATAGGTGTAATCCTCCATGAAAGAAGTTCCGCCGGGCAACCCCTTCGCGGCGACCTTTGACCAGCGGAGCAGCGCGGCCATCTTCCAATCGCCTTCCGCGCCAAAGCCGTAACCGTCCGCCATCAGACGCTGCACGGCAAGGCCGGGCAATTGGGGCAACCCGTGGAGGTCCTCGAACGTGGTGGTGAATCCTCGGAACCCTCCTTCCACTAAGAAACCCCGGAGCGCAAGTTCAATTCTAGCGCCCTCGCGCAGGCTGGCGTGCTGAGCTCCACCCCGGCGCAGGCTCGCCGTCACCGCGTAGGTCGCCTCGTACACGGCGCAGAGTTGGTCCACTTCGGCGTCGGTCACATCGTTCATGCGCGCAACGAGGTCGCCCACGCCGTAGCCGTTCACGCTAAAGCCAAACGTCGTTTCGGCGCTCACCTTGTCGCCGTCGGTCACCGAAACCTCGCGCATGTTGTCGCCGAACCGGGCGAATCGCGCGCCCTGCCAGTCGTGCCACGCCGTCGCCGCGCGGGCCCAATCGCCCAATTGGCCTTGCACCCGAGCGTCGGACCAGTGCCCCACCACCACTTCGCGCGCCAGCCCTAGGCGGGTGTGAAGGTGCCCGGCTTCGCGGTCGCCGTGGGCCGCCTGGTGCAAGTTCATGAAATTCATGTCGATGCTGGACCACGGTAACTCGCGGTGGAACTGCGTGTGCAAGTGAGCGAGCGGCTTGCGGAACCCGTGCAATCCGCCGATCCACATTTTGGCGGGCGAGAACGTATGCATCCAGAGGATCAGGCCCGCGCAGTTCGGGTCGGCTTCGGCCTCGCGGCAAAGGTGTCGAATCGCGGCAGGGTCGGTCATCACCGGCTTGGCGATGACCTTAACCGGGATCTCCGGGCTGGCGTCGAGCCCCTTAGCGACCTGACCGGCGTGATCGGCAACTTGGCGAAGGGTTTCCGGACCGTAGAGGTGCTGGCTACCGGTGACAAACCAAAGCGTAACGGCGTCCATGTGGTTGCCTCTATCTTAAGCGATTGGGCCCTTTGCTTGCCGAGTACCCGCCGTTAGCGCGTTCGGAGTAACCTTGGGGCATGAGGTCCGAGTCACTTGACTTCCTGCGCGCCATTGTTGACGTGCCCTCCCCGTCTGGGTTCGAGGAGCGTGCCGCCGAAGTCTATCGCCAATACACCCAACCGTTCGCCGACCGACTGAACACCGACGTACACGGCTCCGTGTGGGCGATCCTGAACCCGGATGCCCCCATGCGGGTGATGCTGGCCGGGCATATGGACGAGATCGGTTTCCTAGTCCACTACATCGACGACCAAGGGATGATCTATTTCCGCACGATTGGGGGGCACGACAGCGCCATCATCGTGGGCCAACGCGTGTGGATTCACGGCAAAGAGCGCATCGCGGGCGTCGTCGGCCGCAAGGCCATCCACCTGCTTGAGGACGACGAGCGCAAGAAGAAGCCGGAAGTAAAGGACTACTGGATCGACATCGGCGCGAATTCACGCGATGAAGCCGAGGCGCTGGTGCATATGGGCGACTGCGTGACTTACCAATGGGAGTACCAGCCGCTGCTGGGCGACCGCGCCACGGCTCGGGGCTTCGACAACAAAATGGGCGCGTTCATCGTGGCCGAGGCATTGCGACTATTGAAGGAGGACGGCGGTCTGGACCCCAACGTGGGCGTGTACGCCGTGGCGACCGTGCAGGAAGAAGTGGGCCTACGCGGCGCGCGCACCGCAAGTTTTGGCATTGCGCCGCAAACCGGACTGGCCGTAGATGTGAACCACGCGGTGGACTATCCCGGAGTCAGCAAGACTCGATACGGGCAACTTGATATTGGCAAAGGCCCGAGCGTGTGTCGGGGCGCGAACATTAACCCGAACGTCTTTCGCATGGTGCTTGATGCCGCCGAGGCCGACGGCATCCCCTACCAGGTGGACGTCGAGGCGGGCGGCACCGGCACCGACGCCAACGCGATGCAGCTGAACCAAGGGGGCATGGCCACCGGCTTGTTGGGCGTGCCGTTGCGCTATATGCACACGCCGTGTGAGGTGCTAAGCCTGAAGGACGTGGAGGACTGCGCGCGCCTGATGGCGGCGTATTGCCGGCGGGTACGGCCCGATACGGACTTTACGCCCCGCGTGTTGCCTTGGCGCTAAGCCCCTAAACCTCGACAATGAAACGACCACGCCCGGCTCCTTACGGATCCGGGCGTGGTGGTTTAGATGGGTTGGTGAAATCGTAACCGGCTAAGCGGCCGGTTTTTTCTTCTCGTTCGACGCGCCAGCCGTCTTCAATCGCGCCTGCAGTTGATCCAGCCCGGAGACTACTTCGGCACTCGCTGCCTTCAACAAGTTATACTCGCGCTGCGCCGACACTTGGTCTTTGCTTCGGTTAGCCCGAACGGCCGCCGCCGCCGCGATATGAAGCCGTTCGTGTGGACCTTCCAGGGCCCGAAACTCAGGGAGATCCTGGTAGAGAAAGGTACCAAGCCGGTCGTACCACAATCCGAAGACGCACTGATGGTGGGATAAAAGCTCGGCGTCGCTCAAGGTGCCGGTTCCCTCCAGCACAGCCTGAACTCTGGTGACCCAGTGTAGGTGAGCGGTGCGGAACGTGTTGAACCGATCAATCACGACCTCTGCCGACTCTGGCTCCTGCACACGGTATTGCATGCAGTTCTCTCGTAAACGAGCCGCGGTCAGGGCCAGAGACTTGGCCGCATTCATACTGGACTCTACGGCGAGTGTCTGCTCGGTGGCCGAAGCCGCGACTTCCTGGCTGGCGGCGGCAACTTCGCCGCTACTGGCGCTCAGGTTCAGGGCGGCAGACATGGACGTCTGACCTACTTCATTCACCTCATCGAAATTTGTCCGCAACAGGCTAGCCTGTTGCGCCATCGCATCCACGCTAAGGCGACTAGATGTGGCTACTTGGCGCAATTCTTCGACCGCCTCAACGATTTGGGTGAGAGATTCGTCGGTTTTGCGGCCCATCTCGTCGCCGGTCGCCACGGCGGCTTCGGCGTGGGCAATCGCACTCACCACATTGCTCACGTCGGCCCGAATACCATTGATAATTTCTTGGATCGCCGCCGTCTCGCGCCCGGAGGACTCGGCGAGGGAGCGCACTTCGTCGGCTACGACGGCAAATCCGCGTCCGTGTTCGCCGGCCCGGGCGGCTTCGATCGCCGCGTTCAGCGCCAACAGGTTGGTTTGGTTGGCGATGGACGAGATGGTCTCCACGATGGAGCCGATCCGACGGTTCTTCTCATCGAGTTCCTTCACATTCTGGCTTGCGAGGCTAATTCGTTCATGAATGTCGATCATGCTTTTGGCGTTCAGCCTGGCCGATTCCATGCCCGTCGCCGCAAGTTCCGCCGCCCGGAGCCCCTCTTCGGCCTGCCGTTCCGCCGATAGCCGAACTTCGTGAATCCTGACATCCAGGGCGGCCATTTCCTGACCGGCAAGCTCCACCGTCAATCCCAATCGACGCCCGCCTTCCGCCACCAGTTCGGTGTGCTGAGCGTTCATCGCGGTGGCGGCAGCCGTTTCTTGGGCGCTCGCGGCGATGGCTTGAGCCGAATCGGCGAGTTGCTCGCTGCTCTGCTGGAGCGATAGCCCTTGAGCGTTGACATTGAGCGAGAGCGATTGCATTCGATCCACGGCGGTCGCCACCGCGCTCCGGGCCTGGTTATAGGCCTGGGCCGCACTGGCGAGTCGGTTCGCCATGATGTCGTAGTTTTGGCACATCAGCCCGAGCTCATCGCTTCGCGATAGGTTGATGGGCGCGATGTTGACATCAATTGCGTAGTTCAAGTCGCCGTGGGCAAAGGCGTTCAACCCATGTTCCATGTGTAGGAGAGTGCCGTCCGAGAGACCGGTGAGTCCCTCTGTGAGAGATTTTAGGGGGCGACAGATCCAGCACGTGGTGTTCCAAGCAACGAACGCACTGAGGAGCAGGATGAGACCGGTTATTCCGGTGGCCAATCCGGTGCTCCGTTGGCGTTCCGTCTCGATGCCCCGCAGGGCGGTCTGGGAAGTCTTGGCGAGGTACGCATCAAATTCTTCAATCGCAGGAATTAGAACGTTCCTAAATCCTGATCGTGAATCCTTGTTCAGGATTTCGACGGCTCGGTCAAAATCTTTGCTCCCGGCGCGATCAAGGATCAACTGATTCCACTTGAATTGGTTCGCGGCCTCGTCCTTCATCGTAGCGACGGTCTTCGCGATCTCGGATGGAATGCCCACGCGTTCAATCTGCGCTACGGCCTCCAGGGCGGCCGTGCGGTCCTTGGCGAGTTTCTCCGACTCGATCTTAATTTCTTTAGCATCTCGCGCCAGGGCGATGCGCATGGCGCGGATTCGTCCATCGCGAATGGCCACGGCGAGTTTCCCGGCCGCATCCAGATGAACGAAGTGCGAATTTGCGACTTGGCTGGCATCGGCCGAGATGCGGTTTGCCGCTCTATTGCCGATGATCCAGACGCTCAACACCCCTAACGCCAGAATGACGAACCCGACGGACAACCGCCGTCCTACTGATCGATTTAACCAACCCATTTTGCGATCCACCTTGTCCGCAATCACGGACCATTACCTAGTGATAATGTCGGTTGCTTGACACGGTGACTTAATAGATCCCAGCTACGTGTATAAGAAACGCAGGACAGGGGTCGCGGCTTGCAAACCAATTAGGTGACCAGAGGTGGCCTGACAAATTAAAACGGACCCTTCATTGCTGAAGAGTCCGTTAAAATTTTTGAAAGCTCAGACGCGTGTTCGACCTAGACCTGTCCACTCTCATATAGAGAATGGAGTGCTAGTCCTTAAAGGAGGTGATCCACCCACACCTTCCGGTACGGGTACCTTGTTACGACTTAGTCCCCCTTACCCCCCTCACCTTCGGCCGCTCCCTCCTTGCGGTTGGGCCACGGACTTCGGGTGAAGACAATTCAGGTGACTTGACGGGCGGTGTGTACAAGACCCGGGAACGTATTCAACGCAGTATAGCTGACCTGCGTTTACTAGCGATTCCGCCTTCAAGCACTCGAGTTGCAGAGTGCTATCTGAACTGGGGGCGTATTTTTGGGATTTGCTCCACCTCGCGGTATTGCTGCCCTTTGTTTCGCCCATTGTAGCATGTGTGAAGCCCCAGGCGTAACTGCCATGCTGACTTGACGTCATCCCCACCTTCCTCCGATTTACATCGGCGGTCTCTCATGAGTTCCCGGCATTACCCGCTGGCAACATAAGACGAGGGTTGCGCTCGTTGCTGGACTTAACCAAACACCTCACGGCACGAGCTGACGACAGCCATGCAACAAGTGTCTTCGGGCCGACCTTGTGGGTCGGGGGCCCCCTTTCAGGGGCTTACCCTCGATGTCAAACCTGGGTAAGGTTCTTCGGTTAGTATCGAATTAATCCACATGCTCCACCGCTTGTGCGGGTCCCCGTCAATTCATTTGAGTTTCAACCTTGCGGCCGTACTCCCCAGGCGGGATACTTAATGCGTTAGCTACGGCACAAGAGGGGTCGATACCTCTTACGCCTAGTATCCATCGTTTAGGGCGTGGACTACCAGGGTATCTAATCCTGTTTGCTCCCCACGCTTTCGCGCCTCAGCGTCAGATGATGCCCAGTAAGCCGCCTTCGCCACGGGTGTTCCTCCTGATATCAATGCATGTCACCGCTACACCAGGAATTCCACTTACCTCTGCATCCCTCTAGCCTGCCAGTATGAAAAGCTGTTTCCGCGTTGAGCGCTGGAGATTTCACTTCTCACTTAACAGGCCGCCTACGCGCGCTTTACGCCCAGTAAATCCGGACAACGCTTGCACCCTACGTCTTACCGCGGCTGCTGGCACGTAGTTAGCCGGTGCTTATTCGCACGGTACCGTCCTAAGTCTTTCCGTGCAAAAGGAGTTTACGAACCTAGATCCTTCATCCTCCACGCGGCGTCGCTTGGTCAGGGTTTCCCCCATTGCCAAAGATTCCCAACTGCTGCCACCCGTAGGTGTGTGGGCCGTGTCTCAGTCCCACTCGGGGGGATCATCCTCTCAGACCCCCTACCCGTCGTCGCCTTGGTAGGCCATTACCCCACCAACAAGCTGATAGGCCATAAGTCGCTCCCGAAGCGAAAAACCGTTTAATTACCAAGAGATGCCTCTCGGTAACCACATCTGGTATTACTCGACGTTTCCATCGGCTATCCCAGACTTCGGGGCACGTTGCTTATGTATTACTCCGCCGTTCGCCACTGAGCCCGAAGGCTCCGTTCGACTTGCATGTTTTAGGCACGCCGCCAGCGTTCGTCCTGAGCCATGATCAAACTCTCCGAAGAAAGTGTTTCCTAGTCCTGCCGAAGCAGGTTTGGATTCATGGGTTTTTTGGATTAACGCGTTCCTCGACTTTGGAGTAAACTCCTCGGTCTCGGCTCGCTCGATACTCAGTAAACTGAGATCTCGTTGTTTCTGTCACGCGTCTTTATCAAGCTTTCAAGTTGCTTCCCGTTTCGGGGGGCAAGGAGAATTATAGGCTCCTCGGACGGCAGAAGTCAATGGGTCGACGAAAAAAAGTCAAAATTGGTGCGGCGGCCGGCGCACCTCGGCCGTCTTTATTCTTTGCCCTGTCTCCAATCGACAACTCTTGGCCGTCGAGTCTGTCCCTTTTCTCCGCCCCTGAACCCAAGAAATCACCCTCCCGGTTTACAGTTGAGTGAGCTTGCCGAAGGATCCCATCCGGATTCAACGGTTCCCTGATTTGGAAAAGGACTCTTCCTGTGCGCACGATGACTTTCTCGGTTGGCGTCGCGGCGGCCATTTTCGCCGCGCACTCGGTCGCCCATGCCCAGACCAAAACCTGGTCGACCTCCGCCGACTTCAACGAAGGCATCTACTTTAATACCAACAGCGGCACCGTCCCCGGGGCCATTTGGCTCAATCGGTTCGGCACCGCCCCGGTGCCGTTCATCAATATTCCCACCGGCGGACGCCTCGCCGCCGATCGGGGATGGCCCTACACCCCCGGACGCATCGTACGCGTCAATACCGAATCGGGTCGCGTCGTCGGCGAGTACCGCTGCACCCCCGAGGCCTTTGAATCCGCCCCCTCACGCGTTGTGGTCGATCGCCAGGGCAATGTCTGGGTCACCAATCGCTACGAGTCGGCCGGGACCTTCGCCGTCACCAAGATCGGCGTCCTCCTCGGCGGCGAGCGATTCTTCTCCCCCGCCCCCGGGCTCTTCCTTCCGCACCCCCTCGGTGAGTACGTGAAAGATCCCGTCTACACGACCGGCGTCGATCGCGACGGCGACGGCTACATCCGCACCTCGGCGGGCCTCGGAAACCTTTTGGGCTGGACCGCCACCGCCGGGTTCGACCTTGACTCCAGCGTTCCCAGCGCCGCCCCCGGCACCGTACGCCAGGCCGACGACGAGTTGATCACCGTGTTTAAGCGCTACCGAGGGTCCGGTGGTAAGTCCCGCAGCATTGCCCTCGATGAGAGTGACGACATTTGGCTGGGGTTCCACGACGGTCCGACCGGCGTCATCCAGGTGGACGGAGATGACGGGGTCGTCAAGCGGACGATTCTGGGGCCGCTGGTCGGCTATACCATGCTCTACCAGAACGGCTACCTGTGGGGAACCGCTGTTGATACCGGCGATGTACGCCCCAAACCGGTATCGGGTGAGTGATGGCACCAGCCAATTGGTCACCGGTGATCGCAATAGCCAGTTCGCCAACTACGCGCCGCTCAGCAATGGTGACGTGATCGCCTCCACCGGCACCGGGCAAGGGCACCCGACCCCCGAACTGATCATCGTGGACGGCGTGACCGCCGCCATTAAGAAGTACCTCCCCATGCCCGGCGGCGGCGACTTGCGGGGCATCATCCAGGATCAGGATGGCGATGTTTGGGTGGCCTCGCGCGGATTGTGGGCGGGCGGTCCGTTCGCCGTCTACCGCCTCAAGCCCGACGGCACCATCCTCAATACGTTCTACACGGGTGACCGTCCCTGCGGCCTCGGCCTCGATAGTAATGGCTACGTGTGGGTCACCTACATTGGCCGGCCCGAGAACCAAGGGAACGGGAGTTGGGCGACCGTGATCGACCCCCGCGTGAACAACGGCCTCGGTGCCATCGTGGGGTATGTGGGTCTGGGAACCGGTTCCTATAACTACTCGGACGGCACCGGCGCGACCACGTCTCAGATCAGCCGTGACGGCGAGTGGCGGGTCACTTACGACACGTTCCGCCCCGCCGCCCCCTGGGGCCGGGTGGAGTGGGATGCCGAAGTGCCCCCAGACCACCCTGCAGATGTTCATCCGCGCGGCCGAAACCCGGCTAGGGCTAAACGCCCAGGCCTGGCGCGAGTTGACGAATGGCCAGGACGTTGACGGAGCCGTGGCCGGACGCTACTTAGAAGTGCGCACCCGGATGTCCCGTGCGTTGGGCACCGCCGAAACGCTCAGTCCAACCCTGCGCAGCGTGTCCGTACGCTACGCCATCGGGACGATCACCGGCCAAGTCGGCCTGACCAACTGGCTCTCCACCGCTTACCCCAAGGCCGATTTCCGGGTGCGGCGGGCGGCGGCGGGCAAGAAGTCAACAACGTCCCCCTCGGTCCGTTCGGCGCGTTCGCGTTCCGCACCGTGCGCCGTGGGTCCAACTTCGTCCTCGCCAAGTCCAGCCACTGGCTACGCCAATCCACGCCCACGTTGATCAACATCAGCGAGAGCGGGGCGGCCGGCCTGGCCTACGCCCTGATTAACGGCGACGCGGACGGCGACAACGCCATTACCGTGTTCGACTACGACCTCCTGTCCACCGCGTTTGACACCACGGCGGGGGACCCTAACTGGAACGAGCTGGCCGACTTTGACGGCGACGGAAGCGTGACGGTGTTTGACTACGACATCCTGAGCGACAACTTCGATCTGGCTGGCGACGAGTAAGGACCAAGCTCCATTGGGTCGAGGCGTTGTGTCGCCCCGGCCCCTTTTTTGGGGGTTCTAAGGTCAGCGGATGGCGATGTCGCCGCCGTAGACCTTGAGGATCAAGCCGACGTCAATGAGGGCGATGGCGGCGACCGACCACTGCGGGCGGGCACCAAGGGCGAACGACACCAGGATCGCGATGAGCCATAGGGCGACGAACGCGAACGCCTCGCGGGCGGAGAGGTCGTCCGTTCGCCATGCCCAGATGAGGATGACCCAGGACGCGATTGAGGGAATCCTCAGCATCGATCAAAAAGACGCCGCGAGTGCCCAGCGGTTTGCGCGGGCGGCTACGCAAACAAGGTGGGGGGAGGGTCAGTGACCCTCCCCCCACCTCACCGTGCGCCGTGGCGCGGGTTAGCTGATCTGCGCGTACGTCGCGGTGAGCGACTCGGCCGACTTGATCAGTCCGGCGCGCTCGGCTTCCGTGACGGCCGGCTCAAGGATCTCGACCACGCCGTGGCGGCCGATGCGGGTCGGCAACGACAGCGCGATATTCTTGATGCCCAACGCGCCCGACTGCTTGGCGCTGACCGGCAGAATGCGGCCTTGATCCAGGGCGATGGCTTCCACCACTTCCTTAATCGAGACGCCCACCGCGCGGCCCGCGCCGCCCTTCAGGCGGATCACTTCGGCCCCGGAGGTCTTGGTGCGCTCAAAGATCGCGTCGGCCTCGGCCTGATTGAAGCCGGGCAGGCTGGCCACCGAGGTTCCCGCGACGGTTGCGCTGGACCAGATCGGCACCATGCTATCGCCATGCTCACCCAGAATCAGGGCCTTCACGTCGGTCGCGCCCACTTGATAGTGGTCGGCCAGTAACGAGCGGAAGCGGCAGGTGTCGAGCACTGTGCCCAGACCCAGCACTTGCGCGGAGGGCAAAATGCCCGAATCAATCGCCAGGTAGGTCAGGATGTCGACGGGGTTCGAGACAACCAAGATCGTCGCGCCATCGTTGAGCTTCGCGCCCTTGACCGAATCCAGAATTTGGCGGAACAGACCAACGTTGCGGTTGATCAGTTCCAACCGGCTCTCGTCGGGCTTACGGCGCAAACCCGCGGTGATGACCACGCAGTCCGAACCGTCCACGACATCGTAACCGCCCGAACTCACGATCGTTTGGCTGCTGGTGAGTGCCGCGCCGTGCAAGAGGTCGAGGGCTTCGCCCGCGGCCATATCTGCATTCGCGTCAACGAGCGCAATCTCGCGCACGATGCCACCGAGTTGTAGGGCGTACGCGGCGTCGGAACCAACACGACCACCACCGCCGATGATGCTGACTTTCATCCTCTAGAAATCTCCTCGTTTGTGGGCAAAGCGCGAAGCCGTGCCTCGGTTCAAGTATGGCAGGAGTCGCCCAACCTCGCCCCCCCCCCCCTTTCCGAACGGACCCACTTCGGCGCCTAGCCAGGGCCTAGGCATCCCAACTTGACGGGGGGTTTTGAGCGAGCGATCTGTCGGCAAGCCGATGTACTGGGCTTGGAAGGCCACCCCAACGTCAACCTGGTCAAACCTCAATTTGAGGTTTGACCAGGAGGGATTTCGGTCTTAGCGAAGGGAGGTTATTCGCCGCCTTCGGGTTTGGATTCAGCGTCGCGATTGCCGCGGTAACCGCCGCCGCCGCCGCCCTCGCCCCGGTATCCGCCACCCTCACCGCGATAGCCGCCTTCGCGACGCGGTCGCATCGGACGGTCGCCGGTGAACTCGGTGACCACGAACGGGAGCAGGGCCATCTCGCGCGCCCGTCGGATCGCACTGGCGATCATGCGCTGCTGCTTGGCGGTGTTACCCGTGTTCTTGCTGGAGAGAATCTTGCCTCGATCGTTCAGGAAACGACGCAGGATGTTCGTCTCCTTGTAGTCGACCGAGTCGATCTTGTTGATGGTGAGATAACTCACCTTGCGACGTCGGCGGCCCTTGAAACGGGGCTCACCCGCAGCGGCGCCAAGCGCCGCGGCTTCTTTGTCCCGTAAAGGACGACGTACCCCCGTATCCGTGCCACCGGAGTTCGTCGCAGCAGTGGGGGCTTCGGTTGCCCGCGACGGAGTGGTCTCTTCGCTCATAAGCTGGTTCCGTAATCAATCCCAAAGGTGGAATCGAACAAGTAGTTTAGCACATCCGATCGGGCGACGCCATCTTCGGCGAAAACCGGCACGGATACGGGCGAGGGATTGGCCCAGCCTCCCGAAATTAACGGGGGGCGAGCCGCATCGGGGAAGTTAAAGGGAATATGGCAAGATCACGCAAAATGCTGGGAGAGGTGTTAATTGGGCACCGCCTCATCACCCAGGAGCAACTCGACCATGCGTTGCAGCTTCAACGCCGCAACCATGAAGCACTGGGTGTGATCCTGGTCCGCCTCGGCTACATCACCGAGGATCTCTTGCTGAAGGCCCTTGCCGCCCAGTGCGGGGTCGCCGCGTGGCACCTTGAGAAAGACTTGCCCGAGCCCGACGCCGTTGCGCGCCTCTCGGCCACCATCTGCCGTAAGTATCAGGTCCTGCCCGTCCGAGTTCGTAGCGACCTGCTGCTGGTGGCCATGCGCAACCCGCACGACATCGACGCGATCGACCTCATTCGCAACGTCACCCGAATGCGTGTGGAACCCGTACTTGCCAATGAGGAGCGTCTGGATGAAGCCATCGAGCGCGTTTTCCGCAGCGATCGGAGCACTGAGGGTCCCGTCCGTATTGAAAACTTGGTGACCCAGGCGATGGGCGAGGTGGACACCAAAGACGCGGTGCGAACCAACCGAGCCGAGTTGGCCGAGATTGACACTCGACCCGTGGTGGGCATCGTTAACCAAACGATTTCGGACGCCATTCACATGGGAGCCAGCGACATCCATATCGAGCCCCGCGCGAACCACATCGAGATTCGGTTCCGGCTGGATGGCCAATTGGTGCGGATGCGTGAGCTACCCAACCGTCTGCTGCCGATGCTCAGCGCTCGCGTGAAGATCATGGCCGAGATGGACATTGTGGAGCACCGTGTGCCCCAAGACGGCCGCATCGAAGCGGTCATCGGCGACCGCACCGTCGACCTGCGCGTCTCCGTGCTCCCCAGCCTCTTTGGCTCGCGCATCGTCTTACGAGTTCTCGATCGCTCCGTCTCGCTACGTCCGCTGGAGGAGCTGGGCTTTGACGCGGGTAATCAGCGCCTTTTCCGGTCGATGGTCGATAAACCCTACGGCATGATCTTGGTGACGGGGCCAACCGGTAGCGGTAAGACCACGACGCTTTACGCCGCGCTGAACGTCATCAAGTCCGAGCACACGAACGTGATGACCTGCGAGGACCCGGTGGAGTACCAGCTTGAGGGCATCAATCAGTCTCAAGTGAACGAGAAGGTTGGACTGACGTTTGCCGCGCAACTCCGCGCGATCCTCCGGCAGGACCCCGACGTGGTGCTGGTGGGCGAAATTCGAGACCAAGAGACGGCCGAGACCGCGATTCGCGCCTCCCTTACCGGTCACCTCGTCCTCAGCACGCTCCACTGCAACGACGCGCCCAGCGCGATTCCGCGTCTGCTCGACATGGGCACGGACCCGTTCCTGCTCAGCACATCGCTAATCGGCGTCACCGCCCAGCGATTGGTGCGCCGCCTCTGCCCGGCATGCCGGCGCCAGCACGCGCCGACGGGCGAGGACTTGGCGCTGCTTCGGCACTACCTGGGCGGGCACGACACCCCCATTCTGTGGGAAGCCACTGGGTGCAACGACTGTAGCGAAACCGGATTCCGAGGCCGTACGGCGGTGCAGGAAATCCTGCCCATCACGCCCGAAATTAGCAAGCTCCTCGCGTCGCACTCACCCATCGAGACCATCCGCGAATGCGCGGTGCAGTACGGGTATAGACCGATGCAGCAAGACGTCTTGGGTCGCGTCATGGCCGGCGAAACCAGCCTGACCGAAGCCAAGCGCGTGGTCTTCCTGGACGCCATGCTGGGGCAAGCCAACGCGTCAGAAGAACCCGGTTTCTTAGGAATGGCGGCGTAGGCTAGCGTCCTTCAGGCCTAAGGGGTGAATCCTGGCCCATCGGAACGCGTATCCTGTAATGAAGCATGTTTTACGGTCCGCGGTCAAAAACCCTGCCGCACTTTTCCGGTTACCTGACACAACGGGGGGAGGAACTCCCCTCCGCTCAGGTCACGCCAAGCCTTCTTATGGGTTGCATAGGTTCGCCGATGATCGGCGTGGTGGCCGGGATCGTCGCTGTTCAAAATGCCCTACCCTGGAGCATTGTGGCTCTAGCGATCGGGGGCGGATTTCTCTCGTCCCTCATCCTCACCGCGTTCCTCCACCATCAACGACAGCATCCCCGTAACGAAGCCGAGGCTCGGTTGCGCGCCCTCACGGGTGCCCTCAATAATTTCCGCCCGAGCCTGGAAAACCGGCGACTTCACCGCGAGGTGGACGCCACGGCCGCCCAACTGCTGGAGGCCGGGGCGTACTATTGGCAGCGAATTCGAACCACCCTGGACGGCCCGTACTGGTCGGGCATGAATCCCGCCGATGACCTGCGGTACCGGGCCCGCGAAGCCGCCGACCAGGCCATGGACGGACTCGCGCAGATGCTTTCTCCCTGCGTAGGGAAGCCCGCGAAGACCCCCCAGGACGACGTCCGTTCCATCGTCGACGACTTTAAGGACGGCGACATCGAGGACGCCCTGAAGGGGCTGAAAAGCCTGACAAAGGGCGGCAAGCCCGACTACACCCACCGGAGCCCGCACATCGGCCCGCTGTTTGAGCCCGCACGGAGGCTAGCGGAGCAACTCAAGCTACTCTCGGCCGAGGTGGACCAGATGGCCACGCGCGCGCTTCGCGAAACGCAGACTATCGGCGTTGACGAGTCGGGCGGGGACGCGATCTACGACATCCTCACCGAGATGCACGCCCGGCGCGTGGCGGAATCCGAGCTCGAGTCGCCCGACCAGCAGTCGCAGACCCAGCGCTAAGCTCTAGGGCTTGCGGGGCGCGGGGAGCGGCACCAACTCCGCCTCCAGCAGGCCTTCGGAGGGCGACCACCGGTAGCGGCCCACGAAACGTCCGTGGGACCCCGTTTGGGCGATCCACACTCGCCCAACTCGTTCAGGATGCGCCAGCACCGTGTGCGAATGCCCCCCTAAGATCCAGTCCAGTTCGGGCACGGCTTCGGCTAGCGCGCGGTCTTGGCGGTGACCAATGTGCGTCAGCGCGATCACGACGTCCACTTCGGAACGCAACTCTTGGGCCACGGCGGCGATCGCCGGGATCGGCGGCGTCCAGCGGTAGGCACTGGCGGCGGCGGTCGCCATCCGCTCGGTAACCATCGGCACCATCGCCCCGACTAGGCCAATACGCAACCCGGCGCGCTCTAGGATCAGGCGGTCGGGTAAGGGGCGCGACCCGTCCCGGTGAAAGAGGTTCGCGACCAGCAATGCGTGACTCGCCCCCTCCAGCTTGCGGCGAAACACCGACTCCATCACGTGGGATTCGCGGTTGCCGAGGGTCCCGACTTCGACGCCGGCGGCGGCTAAGTCCGCCCAGACCGCTTCGGGCCGTAACGGGATCGCCAGGTTCCCGGCGCGGATCGCGTCGCCGCAGTCCACCACCAGAGTTCCGGCGGGGTTCTCATCGCGCAACGCCTGGACCACGGCGGCACGCTCGGGGCCAAACCCGCCGTGCAGGTCGTTGAGGTGAAGGATCGTTAAGGCCACGTCGGGGCCACTCCGCACGTTCGGAATCGGGGGCCGCGAACTACTGCGCCCCGCGCGACGCAAGGATATCCAGCACTAGCATCAAGCCCATAAAGGAAACGCCCAGAAAAACGGCGAGCTTGCCCACCTGGTCATCAAAGCTGGCCTTGCCCTTGAACGAGGTGCGAATGCTACCGCCACCGCCCGACATGGCGTCGCCCTTGCTCGTGAAGAAAATCAGGACCACGAACAGGAGGGCCACTAAGACGGCCGCGCCGAGAACGATGTTATAGAGCATGCGAACTTATCCGAGACGGCTTACAAGTATACCCGGAGGCCCTGAAACCCCGGGACAAATCGACTAAACAGCTCCAAAACTAGACTCGCCAACAAGGAGCCCGAGATGACCCCCGCTAGCCCACTATTCCAGAGTCGCCGCCAGATCGACGACGGTACGTAGGGCGTGCGGGCGTACGCGGCCAGCAGGGCTTCGCCCGCCTGAATGCCATTCGCGATTTGACGCGCGTTCGGAGTCCGGGTGGTAAACCACGTCTGCAAGAAGCTTCCCAAGGGCCGCCAAAACGACAGCGTGAGGACGACGGCGGCCAGGAATCGAAGGCTTTCGTCGGTGATGACGGTGGACTGGGAGATCCCCAGAAAGATCATCGCGCCCGCCGCCAGGTTGGTACCGCACCGGGGGTGGACCCGCGGCATTCGGGCAATCACTTCGGGCACGAGTGGTTCCTCGCGCTCAATAGCGTGGACCACCATATGCTCGGCGGCGTGGGTTCCCGCCAAGGGGAGCAACCGCAGGCAAAGCAAGAATCCCAGCGTCGTCAAGGTGGACAGCGCGATCTCGCGCCAACTCGGAGACCAGGTTAAAAACCAGCGGAGATCCAGCACGTGTATCGACGCCACGTGCGCCATAAAGAGCGACAGGAACATGAGCGCCCCGGTCGCCATCAGCGCGCCGAAATTCGCCCCTGCGCCCAGCGTGCCGGAGGTCAAGTAGACCCCGAACGGTGTGGCCATACCGCCCACGCTCCGGGGCCGATCGACCGGACGGGGCCGGCCGTACAGGTCCCCCGCGCGGAGCACCCCCAACGGGTTACCCGTCGGGTCGGTCACGATCAGCCAATCCACGCCCGCATCGGCAAACGCCCGTAGGGCTTCGGCACCGGTGGCGGTCACCGGCAAGCACGGCGGGGCCGGCTGGACTAATCCCGCAATCGGGGCGAGGTTCGGCACGTCACGGATGAGGGCCATCCGGAGCGACGCCTCGGTAAAGACGCCGATCACGTGGCCGTCGCGCATCACGGGCAAGCCGGGCCACCCTTCCTCGCCCAAACGTCGACTCGCGCGCGCTACCGAGTCCACGTCGAACAGCGGTTCCACGGGCATCAGTCGGAGGCCGATAGGGTCCGCAAAGCGGCGATCGATCGGCGGGGGCAGAAAGGGCATGGTCATGCGGGAACGCGATAGTCTACGCCAACGCGGGACGCCGGGGTTCGTTTTGACAGGGCGGTGCCTCCGGTAGACTGCACCCGGCATGGCGGAACTGCTGTTTGAACTAGGGTGCGAGGAGCTTCCGGCGACGTTCGTGCGTCGCGCGGTGGCGCAACTGGAGGCGGAAATTGTCCGCCGCCTGGATGAGGCCGGCATCGCTCACGGCGAATCGGACACCAAGGGCACTCCGCGCCGATTGATCGTGGCGATTGATGACGTGGTGGACCGACAGCCCGATCGCAGCCAAGAGGTGCGCGGTCCCGCCCTGAAATCCGCATACACCGCCGACGGGCAACCCAGCCCGGCGCTCCTCGGGTTCTGCCGTGGGCAAGGCGTTGATCCCGCGCAGGTCCGCCCCGAGGGCGACTACGTGTTTGCCACAAAACTCATTCCGGGCCGACCCACCGCCGAGGTCCTCGCCGAGATCTTCTCCGAGACCGTCCGCTCCCTCACCTTTGACAAGTCCATGCGCTGGGGCACCTCGCGCATGCGATTCGCCCGCCCGATTCGCTGGTTCGTGGCCCTGTTTGCAGGAGCCGTAGTGCCGTTCAGCGTCGAGGGTGTCGCCAGCGGCAACGAAAGCCGAGGTCACCGATTCTACGCCCCCGCTAATTTCGCGGTGGACTCGTACGAGACCCTCGTCTCGGGCCTGCGTGAGCGGTTTGTGGAGCCATGCGCGGTGCGACGCGAGGCGATGATCCGCCAGGGTGCCCTGGCCTGCGCCACCGGTAGCCCGGAACTCACCGACAGTCTGGTGGACGAGAACGTCTTCCTCACCGAGTGGCCTATGCCACTGGAGGGCCAGTTCCCCCCTGAGTTTATGAGCCTGCCCGAACCGGTGCTGATTACCGCGATGGCCAAGCACGAGCGCTTCTTCCCCGTTCGGGGCGAAGACGGTCACCTGGTCAACCGGTTTGTCTCGGTGCGCAACGCGGGCGAAGAGGACGCCGTGCGTGCCGGGAACCAGTGGGTCCTTAACGCCCGGTTCAATGACGCGCGATTCTTCTACCAAGAGGATGCGCGTCGCACGATGGACGACTTCTTGGCTGCCACCGAGCGCATGCTCTTCCAAGACAAGTTGGGCACGGTACGTCAGCGCGCTGACCGCTTGTCCCAACTCGCCGCCGCCCGAGCGCTTGAGGAATCGGCTCCGGCCGAAGACGTGCTCTCGGCCCGACGCGCGGGCCTGTACGCAAAAGCGGACCTGACGACGGGTCTGGTGAGTGAGCTACCCAGCCTGCAAGGCGTGATCGGCGGGGCATATGCGACGCGAGACGGCCTGGCCCCCGACGTTGCCGAAGCCCTCGCCCTTCAGTACGACATCGCCCAGTGCCGCGCGTTGGCAACGCCCGGGCAGCGCACCGGGCTGCGCGTGCTGGTGGCCGATCAACTCGATAAACTCGCGGGCTACCTGGGCATCGGCCTCGCGCCTACCGGGAGCAGCGACCCATACGGTCTACGCCGCGCGGTCACCCTCCTCATTGAGGCCGTCGACGCCGGTCAGCCGGGCACTCCCGGATACGCCGAGAGCTTTGAGTGCGCCATCCGGGCCTTCACCGACCAGGGCATCGCGCTAAACGCCGACGCCGTGCGCAAGACCCTCACCGAGCTTTTCACTGCTCGGTACGCCGCCCTGCGCGAGGACGTTCGCTACGATGTCCGCGAGGCCGTGCTGAGCGGCGTCAGTTGGCCGGACCTCACGAACCCCCGCCGTATGCGGGTTCGATTCGATGCGGCCATGATCCTCGGGGTCGACACCGGCTTCGTCCAGGCCGCGACGCGACCGCTCAAGATTCTTTCGGCCGCCGAAAAGAAGGAAGGGACAGTGGCGCGCGCGGTTGATGCCACCCAGCTCGACTCTGCCGAAGGCGCGCGCCTCTTGGCCAGCGTGCAGGGCGCCGTCAGCGCCATCTCGGCCGCTCTCCCTCAAGAGGACGCCCCTGCCGTGGCCCATGCCCTCCACGGACTCGCCGGACCGATCCACGCGTACTTTGAGGCGACGATGATCATGGCGGAGGCCCCGGCGATGCGTGCGGCCCGGCTTGGCGTGGTGGCGCAGACCGCCGATGCGCTGAACCAGGTCGCCGACTTCACCCGAATCGTCGTCGAGGGTTAGTCCCCCGGCCCGGAGGGGGGCGGCAGGCGTAGGTACACTCGAAGGCCTATGCACCGCCCACGCCCGGCCCTGGTGGGGCTCTCCCAGGCAGAGCTGGTCGAGGTGGCCCGCCACCTCGGCGACCGGGATATGCGTGGCAAACAACTTGCCGCCCGGATCTATGGACGCGCGGAACGGGACATCGAGGCGATGAAGGACCTCCCGCAGGCCTTTCGTGAGCGGCTCGCCGAGGCCTACGTCGTCAACCCCCTCACCGTCGCGGTGCACAAGCATTCGACCGACGAAGTCGACAAGCTACTCGTTCACGGCGGCGATGACCAGGTGTTCGAGTGCGTCCTGTTGCCCTACGACAAGCGCGTGAGTTGTTGCCTCAGCACCCAGGTGGGATGCCCCATGGGTTGCACATTTTGCGCTACAGGCCTGGGTGGGTTCGACCGTAACCTCGAAGTCAGCGAGATTGTGGGCCAATACCTGATGTTGCAATCGCTGACCGAGCGACGCATCAGCCACGTCGTGTTTATGGGGATGGGCGAACCGCTGTTGAACCTGGACCGTCTGCTGGTGGCGATGGAGCGACTCACCACCGAGATTGGACTGAGCTACCGGCACCTGACCGTTTCCACCGTGGGCATCGTTCCCCAAATCCTCCGCCTGGCCGAAGTGGGGATTCCGATCCATCTCGCGTTGTCGTTACACTCACCCTTCGACGAAGTGCGAACTCAGTTGATGCCGGTGAACCAGCGCTGGCCGGTGGCCGAAGTGCTGGCCGCGATGCGCAGCTACTACCGTTCCACCGGGCGCAAAATCACGATTGAATACCTGCTGATTGACGGCGTGAACGACACCCGCGAGCAGGCCCGCGCGACCGCCGACCTGATGCGTGGCGTGCCCAGCGTGGTGAACTTGATCCCGTTTAACTGGGTGGATACCGAACGCGGATTCCGCCGCCCCTCGCGCGAAGCCGTGCGGGGTTTCCGTCGGGAGCTGGAACTACGCGGAGTGAACGTCACCGAGCGTGTGGAACGGGGCCACGACATTGCCGCCGCGTGCGGCCAGTTGGCGGGGTCCCACGAGGGTCGATTTGCGAAACGGAGGACGAGTTGCCCGCTCCCCGTGGTGTCGTGATGCTTGCCGTGGCGATGATTGCCGGATTGGGATTGGGCTTGGCCGGTTGCCTGCGCCCCGCCCCCGCCCGCCCCGCCAACGCACCGCGGTCCCAGACCAAGCCGCCCGAGGCGCCCCGGCGCGCTTTTGCCACTGGTGCCGTGGAGGCCGAAGCCCGTGACCCCCAACGCCGCCGGCTATGGACGATTCGCGCCAAGAGCGCTCGCCTGGACATGATCGACGACCGGCAAGCCGCGGGCGACATGACCGACGTCTCCGGCACCATCTTCCAGAATGAGCAATCGGTCAGCCAGTTCGAAGCCCAGCAAGGTCAAGCCGATCAGGTCAAGCAGCGCTTAAGCCTGCGCGGGAGCGTTAAAGTCACGTCCGCGGCTCAGCGCGCCGAACTGCGGGCCGATGAGATTGACTGGCGCGCGGACCTCCACCGTCTTGAAGCCCGGGGAAACGTCCGGGTGATCTCGCTTGACTACGAAATCGGCCCGTTCCCCGTCTTGTTTGCCACGGCCGACTTGCGAACCGTCGCCACGCCGGACCGCTTCCCGAAGTTGCCATGAACCGCCCGTTGCCCCTTGCCTGCGGCGTCGCCGCCATCGTCTTCGGTCTCGTGCTCCAAGGCTCGTTCGCCGCGCCTCCCAGTGGCACCGGCATCGTTTTCCGGGACCGCAAGGACAACATGGTCGTGCGGAACCTGGACTCTTGGCGCGCAACCCGCGTGAATGACCAGACCATTTCGTTTGTCGGCGCGGGCAAGCCGCTTAGCGGGGCCTGGCGCGACCAAGGGCTCGCCGTCACCGCCCTCTCCCTTGAAGGGCAAGCTACTCGGCAAGGCGATGGCGCTTTCCAGCTGGTCACGGCGACTTTTACCGGCGGCGTCCGGGCCAACGTCACCGGCACCGGTCCCAAGCCCATCATCGCCGAACTCACCTGCACGTCGGTGAAGTGGCGAGCCGCCGAAGCAAGTTCCACCGCGCAGTTGACCGGTAACGTCCGCGTCGTCCAGCGCGAGGCCGACGGTCAAGTAATGACCCTGGCTGGGCCTTCGGCCATCCTCACCCTCCCGGCACTCGGGCAGAACAGCGCGTTCCCTATCCGCCGCGCCGAGATCGCCGGGCCGGTCACCGTCACGCTCCTCCGACCCGGCACCAAGGACGGCAAGCCCAACTTGGTCAGCCTCAAAGCCACCGCCGGGCGGCTGGTCTTTGACGATGCCAACAAACGCCTAGAACTCAGCGGTGGGGTGCGACTTGAGGGCGAAGACGCCATGGTTGCGGGCGAGACCCTGGCCGAACGTGCGGTTGTCACCCTCACCTCGGAGCGGAAGGTCCAGGAGATCGAGCTGTTTGGCAGCCCCGGCACCAGCACCTTCCGCGAGGTGCGCCCCCGGTGAAGATCGTCGCCGAGAACCTGGTGAAACGCTACCGGGGCCAACCAGTGGTGTCGGATGTGTCGTTCGAGGTGGACCAGGGGGAGATTGTCGGTCTCCTCGGCCCGAACGGCGCGGGCAAAACCACCACGTTCTACATGATCACCGGGCTGGTGCGGCCCTCGCAGGGGCATGTCAAGTTTGATGACCAGGACGTGACTCACCTGCCGATGTACCGGCGCGCTCGGTCCGGCGTGGGCTACCTTGCGCAGGAACCCAGCGTGTTTCGTCGGCTGTCCGTGCGCAATAACCTTCGGCTCGTGATGGAGCAACGGGGCTATTCCCTCGCTCAGATTCGCGAAAAGACCCACCAACTGGCCGAAGATCTGCACATTGGCCCGATCCTGGACCGCAAGGCCGGGGTCCTCTCGGGCGGCGAACGTCGGCGCGTTGAGATCGCCCGCGCTCTGGCCACCGACCCCAAATTCATCCTGCTGGACGAGCCCTTTGCAGGTATCGACCCGGTGACCATCGAGGAGATCCAGGCGATCCTGTTCCGCTTGAAACAGCAGGGCATCGGCATCCTCATCACCGACCATAACGTCACCGCCACCCTACAAATCACCGACCGCAACAACATCCTCATCCAGGGCGAGATCATTGCCCGGGGCGATGCCAAAGCGATCACCTCCGACGAGCACGTTCGCAAGCACTATTTGGGTCAGGACTTCGAGCGGAGCGAACCCAATCCATGAAGCGGCTTGACCAATGGGTGCTGGGCGAGATCGTTGGGCCGTGGGTGTTCGGCGTCGCGATCTTTACGACGTTGATCATGGCGGGCACGTACCTCTTCCAGATCACCGACTTCATTGTGAAGGGCATCAACTTCGCGATGGTCATCGAACTAACGTTGTTGCTGCTCCCTGGCGTGATGGCCAAAACGTTCCCGATGGCCGTGCTCCTGGCGTGCTTGCTCGGATTCGGCCGCTTGAGTGGCGATAGCGAAGTCGTCGCTATCAAGGCGGCGGGCGTTAACCTGGTGCGGGTCATGTTGCCCGTGGCGGGCTTCGGGCTCTTCGTGGCGGCCCTTGCGTTTGGATTCAACGAACTGCTGGTGCCCCCCGCCGCCATTCGGGCCACCGTGATGAAGCAGCGGATCGCCGACCAAATCAGCGGCAAGTCGATCCGTCCCACGTCCTACCCGATCTTTGAAGAGGGCAAGCTACAAGCGCAGGTGATCGCGGCCGATTTCGACTTTGGCACGCGCACCCTCACCAACGCCACGGTCATCGCCTACGCCAAGTCTGGCGCACCGGAATACGTGATGAACGCGCAGCAGTTGCGGTTCGAGAACGACCGCGATTGGCGCATCCGGGGCGGGGCCACGCTGCTCTCCGCCGATGGGCAATCCTTCATTCGCATCTCGGACGAGGCTTGGCCCCGGCAAATCCCCCGCGCCACGTTTGCGCCCGACCAAGTCTTAGCGGCGTCGGTGAAAGACCTCGACAGCTTCTCGATGAGCCGGATGGCAGAGCAGATCACCGCCGCCCGGGCGAACCCGCAGTTCAACCCGCGGCAATTGGCGAATCTTGAGTACGGCTACTGGAACAAGATCTCGCTGCCGCTGGCCGCGTTGATCTACGCCCTGGTCGGCGCGCCCCTCGGTATTCGCAATCACCGCACCGGAGCCGCCGCCGGATTCTGGATGTCGGTTATCATCATCTTTGGATACCTGATGCTCGCAAATTTCCTGGCAATCTATGCCCAAGGCGGCGTGCTGCCCGCGTGGGTCGCCAGCTTCTTGCCCCTCGTCATCGGCCTCGGCGTGGCGGCATGGGCCGTGCGGGCCAAGAACAACTAATTTCACCTCGTGGACCTCGTTAGCCTAATCTTGGTACTCGCGTTCAGCGCCGTTGGCGGCCTCATCGCCTACGGTGCGGACTTGCTGGGTCGGCACTTAGGCAAAAAGCGGCTGTCCATCTTTGGTCTGCGCCCCAAGCACACCGCCGCCCTCCTCACCACCAGCGCGGGCGTGCTGTTGCCGCTGCTGACCGTCGGCGTGCTCAGCCTCGTCAGTCGGGACGTGCGGGTCATTCTGGCCGAGGGGAGCCGCGCCGCCGCCGAACGCGATCGGAAGTCTGCCGAACTGGTCCAAGTGAACCAGCGCCTCGCCGACGGTACGCGCGAGACCCAACGGGTTGAAGGCGAATTGACCCGGCGCAGCGGGCAACTCACCCTTGCCGAGCAACGCCTGGCGAACCGCAACCGCGAGCTGGAGTCCCGTCGCCAAGAGATCGCCCGGTTGCTCAACCAAACCAAGGCGCTCCGCCAAGCGGTGGCCGACGTCCGGGTTCGGGTGGCCACGGCACGCGAACAACTCGGTACGTTAAAGGGCCAGTACGACACCCTCCAGGCCCGCTTCCAGCGAACCACCACCTCGTTCACCGTGCTACAACGGCAGGTGACCGACGCGAATGAGTACAGCCAGCGCCTCGGGCTGGAGTCCCAAAGGCTAGAGCGGCAAATCAAAGACGGCGAGAACCGATTCCGCGAAGTCCAGGCCCGAGAGCAACGCGCCCGCGAAGAACTGGAAACCACGTCTAAAGCGTTCGACGAGCTCCAGCAGCGGTTTGACGAAGGCCGACAGCAAAGTGCACGCGATCTGGAAAGTGCTCGCCTTGAGCTAGACCGCCTGAAGGCCGAGTCGGCCAGTTTGGTGGCCGTGACCCAGTCGCTCAGCATGAGCATGGACTACGCCCGCACTCGGTCAATGACCTACCGCCTTGGTGACGAGTTGGCGCGCCTCACGGTGCCCGCTAATTCTGATGCCACCGCCGCCAGCGCCGCGGTGAGTGCGGTATTGCGCTCCGCCCGGGTTGAGGCCCAGGGCCGTGGGGCCGTCGCGATTGAGGGACAAACCGCCGCCGGATTGCGCGATGTCACCATCGGCGGACGCCCGGTTTCGGCCAGTGAGCAAGAGGCACAACTGGTGCGCCAGATCCAGCGAAGCCGGGTTCAACTCGTCCTTCTGGCAAACGCCATCTGGAACGCCTACGACGGCGAATCCGTCCCGCTGCGCGTGCAAGCCCGGCCAAACCCCTTAGTTTTCGCTAAAGGCACGGTGCTGGCCGAGGCCAAGATTGACGGGAGTCAGCCGGAAAGTGCGATTCTAGAGGCATTGAGCCAATTGGTCACCAATCAAGTACGCCCACGGGCCCTGCGCGAGGGGCTGATACCGGCGGCGGGGCGCGCGGAGCCGTTGGGGCAGGTCTCCAACACGGTGGTGCTGCAATTGGTGCAAGAGGTTAGGGCGACGGGTCGTACAATCCGCGTAGTGGCCGTTGCGGCCGAAGACACCCGGGCGGCGGATCCTTTACAGTTGGAGTTTCGGATCCGATGAGTAGCCTCCGGGAGAAGACAGTTCTGGCGGTAGATCCGGGTTCGGCAAAGTGTGGCTTGGCCGTTGTGCGCCGGGAACTCAGCGGCAAGATCACCGTGCTGTGGCGACACATCGCCCCGATCGACGAACTGGAAGCGGCCCTTTCCGAGGGTCAAGCCGTCGCCCCACTCGATCTCATTGTCGCCGGCAACGGCACCCGCTCCCGAACGGTGGTCCAACGACTACGCGACGCTGTGCCCTCGGTGGGGATCTTGGTGGTGGACGAACGCGAAACCACGATGCAGGCCCGCGAGCGCTACTGGGAACACCATCCGCGCCGGGGCTGGCGACGCATCCTCCCCGCCACGATGCAGATGCCCCCGGAACCCGTCGACGATTTCGTCGCCGTGATCCTGGCCGAGCGCGTCCTCGCCGTTTAGCCTTGCTTCGGCACTGGCGGTGCCGAACCCCGTATCATCCGTAGTGATGGAACGGTTTCACTACGCGGTGGTCGGGGCGGGAATGCAAGGCGCGGCGTGCGCGTATGATCTCGCCCGCCGGGGGGATGCCCGCGAGGTTCGCCTGTTCGACGCCGACGCGGAACGCGCCCGGGCCGTCGCCGAACGCATTGACCTACTCGTAGGCCGACGCGTCGCCATCGGGAGTACCGGAGACGCCACCGACCCCATCACCCTCGCGCCCGCGCTTGCCGGAGCCGACGTTGTCGTTAGCGCTGTGCCCTACCCGTTCCACCAGTTTGTTCATCGCGCGGCGTTCGCGGCGGGGGCGTCCAGCGTGGACATGGGTAACGACACTGACGTCACGCTAGAGCTTCTCGCCCAAGATCCGCAGTGGGCGGCGGCAGGCCTGACCCTCGTGCCCGATACGGGACTCGCCCCGGGCCTAGTCAACAGCCTTGCCGCGCACTTAATTCAAACCCACCCCGACACGGAGTCCGTTCGGCTGTACTGCGGCGGATTGCCGGTTCACCCGGTCCCCCCGCTTAACTACACCTTGCGATTTAGCCTGGACGGACTGATTGGGGAGTACGTGGACGAAGCCATCGCGCTGCGCGCCGGCGAAGTGGTGCGCCTGCCCACGCTGGAGGAGATCGAAGAGGTGGAGTTCCCCGGGCTAGGCGCGCTGGAGGCCTTTACCACCAGCAGCGGCACCAGCACCGCCCCCTGGACCTACCGGGGACGCTTGACCTCGTACGAGTACAAAACGCTCCGCTACCCCGGGCACGCGGCCATCATGCAGACCTTCCGCGATGCCGGATTCTGGGGAGAGCAGCCCGTTGATGCCGAGGGAGTCTCAGTGGTGCCCCGCGCCTTATTCCGCGCGCTGATGGGGCCGCTCTTGGACCGGCCGAACGACCCCGACCTGGTGGCCACGCTGGCGATCGCGGAGGGGCCGACGGGCCGTCACGGCTGTTGGATCCTGGCCTACGGCGACCTGGAAGCCGGATTCACCGCGATGGAGCGCCTCACCGGTTTTAGCACCGCAATCCATGCGGCGGCGGTGGCCCGGGGCGACGTCCGACCCGGCGTGGTGCCGTACGAACTCGCCCTGCCCGGACAGGCCGTCATCGACGCCCTGGCGCGGCGCGGCCTGCTGGTGCGGGACCTCCCGGCCTAACGACCAGCGACCCGGGGCAACGTTAAGGTGGCTCCGGGTCGCTCGGGGACTTGCGAGGGCCGCGCTTATTTGTGGATCGCGTGACCGGCGGCGTCCTCGTAAGCTTCCAGCATCGCTTCAGACATGGTCGGGTGCGCGTGGATTGTGTCCGTCAGATAGTCCAGGGTCGCTTCCAGCTTGATGGCCATCACGCCGGCGGAAATGATATCGGTGACGTGCGCGCCGATCATGTGGACGCCCAACAACTCGCCGTACTTCTTGTCCACCACGACTTTCACAAAGCCATCCGGGCTGTTAGTGGCCATCGCTTTGCCCAGCGACCGGAACGCGAACTTGCCCACCGAGATCTCATAGCCCTTCGCCAGGGCCTCGCTCTCGGTCAAGCCCACGCTCGAAACTTCCGGCACCGTGTACACGCAGTTGGGCACGGCCTTGTAGTCGAACTGCCGGTTCTCGCCGCGCAGGATGTTCGTCACCGCCAAGATGGCCTCGGCGCTGGCCACGTGCGCCAGCTGAATCCGACCCGTCACGTCACCGATCGCATAGATATTGGGGACGTGGGTCTTCAGGGAATCGTCAACCAACTCAACGCCGCGCCGGTGGAGCTTAACGCCGATTCCTTCCAGATTCATGTCCTCGGTGTTGGCTTTGCGGCCAACGCCCAGCAGTACCACCTGAACCTCAATCTCCTGAGTTTCCGTGCCCTTCTTCACGAAGCACTTCCACCCCTTGGCGGTGCGCTCAACCTTCTCCAGCGCCGCGCCGGTTTGTACGACGATGCCCTGGCGGCCCAGAACCTTACCCAATTCGGTGCCGAGATCCTGATCACTCAGTGGGATCAGAGTCGGCATCATCTCGACCAGGGTGACCTTGGTGCCGAGGCCGTTAAAGACGTAAGAGAACTCGCAACCGACGGCGCCGCCGCCCAGAATCAACATGCTCTCGGGCACGAAAGGCGCGTTCACGGCATCGTCGCTGGTCCAGACGCCTTCGGCGGTTCCTCCGTCGAGGCCTGGGATGTTCAAGCGGATGACGGCCGAACCCGTGGCGAGCAGGAAGTTCTTGGCGCGCAGGGTTTCGGTCTTGCCGTCCTTGGTGACCTCAATCGTGTGGGCATCGCGGAACCGCGCAAAACCTTCCACGTGGCGAATCTTGTTCTTCTTGAAGAGCATGCCAACGCCGCCGCGTAAGGTCGTCACAATCTTCTCTTTGCGCGCCATCATGCGCCCAAAGTCCATCGTCGCATCCTTCGTACCGTCCACGCCAAAGGCGTCGGCGTGGCGCGCGTGCTGAAGCGACTCCACGCTGGCGATGAGGGCTTTGCTGGGGATACAACCCCAGTTTAAGCAAGTACCCCCCAAGTACTCCTTCTCGACGCAGATCACCTTCGCGCCGAGCTGGGCGGCTCGAATGGCACCGACGTACCCGCCCGGGCCTGCGCCAATCACAATCAGGTCTGCATCGAAAGTTTCATTAGCCATAGGTTCTGCTTGTTCCTTCGTATCGATGATCCCGGAAATTTCCTGGATCAGCGCATCCGAGACGCGAGGCACGGCGACGGGAGGACCGTTGAGGGGATTTCCATGGGTTTGGTTCTCCGAATTCATCGCTGTGCAAACCTCTGGGAGGCAGAATCAAGTGTACCTGCCCCCCTAAAGGTGTCTGACGGATGACGGCCTAGCCGCGAGCGATGGTCGCCCGATCGCCCCGTCGGACGAAAACTAGGCCTAAGCCGCCCAATACCAAGAGTATCCCCGCCCCCTGAACGGCCGTCCGTCCCGCCCACGTGACGGTTTGGGCTTGCCAAGGGTATTCCCCCGTGCGCTGGAGGTACGCCTCGTCCAGATACCGCAGACCGTCTGGCCCGGTTCGGGGCAAGAAGGCACGATTGTCCCTGATCAGGTACCGCTGGGGCGAGCCAATCGGGGTCAGCGCCGGTTCGCCGTCGCCAAACAGGTCGGCGGCGGCCTTGTCGACGATCACGCGCTGCGCAAGCACCGCGTCTCGGGTGAGGATGGGCGGGACCACGACCCCCGCGAACAACACGATGGCACCGACGAACCAGGCGGTGAGGCTAAGCCCCCGGACCAGTCGGGGAACGAACCCCCGACGGGTCACCGAGCCGTCGCGACTTGGCGCGTGGTTACTTAGCAACGGCGTAGGCGTTCAGCGACAACGTGACCTCGTTAGCCACCTTGCCCCGCCCTTGGGCCACGTTCACGCCGAAATCGGTGAGTTTGACCGGGAAACTAGTGGAGACGAGAATCACGTCACCGTTGAAGCCGGCTTCCTTGCTGGCCGGACCGGCCGCACGGTATCGAACGCGCACGTTTGTCGTGACCGGCCGAGTCTTGCCGTTCAGGGTCAACGTCCCGATAACGCGGTAGTTGTCACCGGACAGATGCTTCACAGTACGTGACGTGAATGTGATGGTCGGATTCCTCGCGGCGTTGAGCCAGGTCGGAGAGAGCATGTGCTCGTTGCGAAGCGGGATGCCGGTATCGATGCCCTTGACGTCCACGACGATGGTGCCCGAACCCAGCTTCTTGGTGGCGTCAAATTTGAACGAACCGGTGACGCCCGTGGTCTTCCCCGTGAACGTTTCAAAGTCAGTCACGCTCTCTACGGCGGCCAAGTTCCGCATCTGAAGTTGTTCGCCCACAATCGTGAACGTTTTCGTTTGGGCCAACGCCGAGGTCATGAGGCCAGTAGCCAGAGCAAATGCGAACACGGAGGTCTGCTTCATCGTTTGATTCCTTGTAGCAGAACCCGAAATCAACTTCCGGGTTCGTGCGAAACCTTTAGTACCGAATAGATACTAAAGTTGTAACGGTGAAAACGAAGGTTCCCCAGCAAAAGTTCCCGCCCCGCCCGATTTTCCATGGACCACAGCCCAGCTCAATGCCCAATGACCCTCTTGCTGAACTCCCTTTCCAGCAAGTGGGCCATGCCCGTGCTCTACCGACTACTCCTTACGGATCGGCCGATGCGGTTTACCGAGCTGAAAAACACCATCGGCAAGATTGCCCAAAAGGAACTGACCCGCACGTTGCGTGAGTTTGAGCGGGTGGGACTAGTGCTCCGACGAGCCTACCGCGAGGCTCCGCCCCGGGTGGAGTACGAACTGACCGCCCTGGGCGCCTCGTTACGGGTTCCGCTATTGGCACTGGCCGATTGGGCCAGCGATCACGCCCGTGAACTCGGCGCGGAAGTCCCGCCACTGCCCTCAATCCAACCCGAACCCGTCCTCCGGGGGTAGAGTCCTGCCTATGGCAGGTACCGGTTGGCCCGGCGTGATCGCGCGTTTTCGAGACCGTCTGGACTTACCGGGCAAAATGAGCCCGGTCACGCTGAACGAAGGGGGCACGCCCTTGATCGAGGCACCCCGCTTGGCCGCCGCCCTTGGGGGAGGCTTTCGGCTATTCCTGAAGTACGAAGGCCTGAACCCCACCGGGAGTTTTAAAGACCGGGGCATGACCGCCGCCATGACGGTGGCCGCCCACAACGGCGCGCGCGCCGTGATTTGCGCCAGCACCGGCAACACCGCCGCCAGCGCCGCCGCCTACGCCGCTCGGGCGGGCATGACGTGCGTGGTGCTCATCCCAGACGGAAAAATCGCGCTGGGCAAACTCGCCGGCGCAGTGGCCTACGGTGCGCGGGTGGTAGCGATTCGGGGGTCGTTTGATGACGGCCTGCGGATGGTCCGCGAGGCCGCGGCCCGCGCGCCAATCGTCCTGGTGAACAGCGTGAATCCGGCTCGATTGCAGGGCCAAAAGACCGCCAGCTTTGAGATTGTGGACGATCTAGGCGGCCCGCCCGATTGGTTGGCCCTGCCCGTGGGCAACGCGGGCAACATCACGGCGTATTGGATGGGCTTTTTGGAAGAGATGGGAGCCGGCCGCGCGCTAAGCGCCCCGCGCGTGCTGGGGGCGCAAGCCGCCGGCAGCGCTCCGATCCTCAACCGCGCCCCGGTTGAGGCCCCCGAAACCCTGGCCACTGCGATCCGGATTGGGCAGCCGGCCCGGTGGTGCGAAGCCCTGATCGCCTTGCGCCAAAGTTGCGGCCAACTGTGGCGCGTCGAAGATTCCGAGATCTTGGAGGCGTACCGAATGCTCGCCCGGCTGGAAGGCGTGTTCTGTGAGCCCAGCAGCGCGGCGGGCGTGGCGGGTCTCAAGAAATCCCTCGCACACGGCAAGCTGGACTTGGACGGTAAAACCGTGGTGGCCGTCCTCACGGGTCACGGGCTGAAGGATCCGGACAATGCGTTGCGCGATGCGCCCGCCCCGGAGACGATGGATCCCGATACAGACGCGCTCTTGCTTCGTCTCGGTCTGTAAGCGACGGCGGTAGGTATCCTCGGCGAATGATCATCGTGATGCGCCTGGGGGCCACCCCGGAGCAGATTCAAAGTGCGGCCGACGTTATTCGTGGCCACGGATTCGAGCCGTTGATTCTGCCCGGGGAAGACCGGACCGCGATCGGGATACCGGCGTCGGTACCTCCCGACTTGCGCGAGCAGATTGAGGCCGCGCTGAACTCGCTGGAGGGCGTGAGTAAAGTCACCCAGACCAGCCGGCCCTACAAGCTGGCCAGCAGCGAGTACCACCCCTCGCGTACCCTCGTTCGCGTGGGCAACGTGGTCATCGGCGACGACTCGTTCGTCGTGATGGGCGGGCCGTGTTCAGTGGAAGGCGAGGACCAGTTTCGCCGCGCCGCCGAGTACGTGAAGTCCGCCGGTGCAACGATCTTGCGCGGCGGTGCCTACAAGCCCCGCACTTCGCCCTACTCGTTCCAAGGCCTCGCTGAGGAAGGCCTCCGCATCATCCAGCAAGTCGGCAACGAAACGGGCCTAGTCACCATTACCGAGGTCATGGCGGGCGACCTTGTGCCGCTGGTGGCGAAGTACGTGGATATCCTGCAAATCGGCGCGCGGTCCATGCAGAACTTCCCCCTGCTCATCGCCGCCGGGCAGAGCATGAAACCGGTGTTCCTGAAGCGTGGACCCAGCGCCTCGATTGACGAGTTCCTGCTGGCCGCCGAGTACGTCCTGAGCCAGGGGAACCCGAACGTCATCCTGTGCGAGCGCGGCGTGATGCCGATCGACAAGAGCTACACCCGCAACACGCTGGACCTGAGCGCCGTACCGGTGCTGAAGGAGTACACCCACCTTCCGGTGATCGTCGACCCGAGCCACGGCACGGGCGTGAGCAAGTACGTTGCCCCCATGGCGAAGGCCGCGATGGTGGTGGGTGCCGACGGCTTGATGATTGAGATGCACCCGGACCCCACGGCCGCCCTTAGCGACGGTTCGCAGGCCCTGCTTCCCGATCAGTTCGCTCGCTTGATGGACGAACTCCGGGCTCTCGCCCCCGCCGCCGGCCGCGTGATGACCCGCTAAGGTAGTCCCGCTAGGGACGCACCACCGGCCACGCCCGCGGCACTTCCGGCAACGGACGCCGTGGGCGTCGGCCTGGATCCAAGAAGGGGAACGGGCGGAATCCCATTTTTAGCGCCGGCGAGGTTGGCGCGAGCCGGAAGTCGCCCGCCTCGGGGCGACGGAAGCGGGGGTCGGCGATCATCGATTCGGCATCCAGTCCCCGACCTTGCCAGGTTGCCCAATCCTGATCCTGGAACTTGATCGGCTCACCATCTGTCCGCCAATACACGTTGCGCTGCGTTTGGAATCCCGTATCGCTCCAGTTGCCGTTAAGGGTCGGGCCTCGGTCCCAGAACACGATGTTGCCCTCAAAGGTAAACGAACGGTGGGCCTCGGCTCGGGTCCGCTGGAGTTGGGCCGAAACGCCGTACGCGAACACATTGTTCCGGACGATGTTGTCCTTGCCATAGTGCTGGTGGAACCCGGCGTGCTTCGTGCGGAAGACTAAGTTGTCCTCCAGCACCACCCCCGAGCTCCCCTCATCGGTATACAGACCCCACCCTCCGTAATGCTCCGCGTCCACGTCGTAAATCACGTTGCCCCGCACCACGGTGCCGGGTTGGGTACCCAACAGGTACACCGCGCCCATGTCGCTCAGTACGCCCTGGCCGATCTGGCTCATTCGGTTGCCCTCAATCACGTTGTGATGGGCCGCGCTGGGGCCGTAGCCCCAAGTCCAACCGCACGAGACGGCGCTGTACGTGCCGTCCGCCAGGATGCACCCCCGCACCGTGTTGTAAGCGGCCTGGCCAATCCACACGGCGATGCCTCCCGCGTGGATTCGACCGTAGCCCACGACGTCACAATCGGACACCGTGACGTATTTCGTCGGGATCGCGTTGACGTCGGTCGGGCCGATGCGAATGCCCCCTGCCCCCAAGTCCGAGAAGACGCTCCGCGAAACGTTGACCCGTTGCGCGTCGGCCCCCACCTCCAGGCCGTACCCGCCGGTCTGCGTCACCGTGCACCGGTCGATGGTGATATCCCGAACCCCAAAGAAGCCAACGGTGCCGGGCTGATCGATCTCGGCCTGGTAGAACATGTGACCCTCTGGCCCCAGCGCCCACCCGGTACGGGCAAACGTCAGCCCCCGGAAGGCGAGGTGATGCACCGGACGTTCCGGCGTACCGGACACTTTGAGGAGCGTTTCGGTAAGCGGGATGCGAAATTCGGTGTTCGCAAGAGTTTCGCCCGCCCGGGGGGTGTAGCGGATGACTCCCGCCGACCGATCGCGATACCACTCGCCGGGCCGACCAAACGCCTCGTAGACGTTCTCCACCAGGTAGCGACCGCCGGGCACGTAGTCTCCCAGGTATGCGGCGGCGGCGGCGGGCCGCCGGAACCGCACCGTTTTGGCCGCCGGATCTACCGCCCGGATGCGGTTGCGCGACATCGTCCAGTTGTGGAACGCGATGACTTCCACGTCTTCCGGGTTTCGGTAGGCGGCACGTACAGCGTTCTCGGCGAACTTGAATCCGTCAAATCCCTGGGCGGGATCGGTCGGCGGAATCCGGTCCACCACTCGGGCGTAACCATCGGCCGGGAATCGGGGGCGCAGCGCGCGCCGACCGTTGACGAACAACTGGTCCGCCGCCAAGAGCCCGGCATCGAGCGTTGCCCACGGGGCTACCCAGCTTCCGTCGGGCAGGGTCTTCCAGCCGGAAATTCGGCGAGAGCCATCGACGATGACTTTGCCGGGCGCACTGGCCACCCACTCTCGGGGCGCGGTTGCCGTACCGGAATCCTCCGGCCCCAACCGTAACGGGGCGGTCAGCTGGTACACCCCGGGCTGAAGGCGAACGGTGGCGGGGGTAGACGCATCCACGCGGCGGACCGTGTCGCGCGCGGCGACGAGTGACGCCACCGGCCCGTCGGTTCGGGACGCATTGGCCGAAGCAAGCCGCCCGCTCCAAGCGTCGTTACCGGTCACACTCACGTGGATCGTCACGGGCTTCGCCGCCAACACTAAAACGCCTAGCATCCAGCCAACCATAGAAGGGGTTTCGACAGGATGGTTGTCGATTCCTACAGAATTGGGAGATTTTTTGTCGCTGAGGCAGGAATTGGGTTGACTCAGAAAGAATTGCGGAAATACGGCATGGGGTGCCGTATGGGAGGATGGTGTGGTTAGACCGACACAATGTGCAGGCTTTACGCTAATTGAGCTCCTGGTGGTGATCGCGATCCTGGCGATCCTGGCCGCGATTCTGTTTCCCGTCATGGGACGAGCCAAGACCGCCGCGCGGCGGACCGATGCCTTGTCTCGCCAACGTCAAATCGGGTTTGGGCTCTTGCTCTACACCGGCGACCATGACGACCGCTACCCCGCACAGGACCGTTGCGAGCCTGAATCGTTGAACCCCGCGCTGGACAACCTCGCGTTTCCGGCCAATGGCCTGGGCCGAGGGTGTACGGTGGGCGACTACCGCTACCGGGTCAACCACTTCAGTTGGCAGAAGTACGTCCGTGCCTACACTGGGGGCGACGTCACGATCTTTGAGCACCCCCTGCGGGCGAAGGATCCGGGCGAGTGGAACACCAACGGGCAGATCGTGGGCTCGTTCGCGCTCAACATCGGCCTCACTGGCGCGCGCGACACCCTCGGCCGGCCCTTCACCTTCCTGCGCCAAATTCGTAACCCGTGGCGCGGAGGCACGATCGGGACTCTGCCCCAACCCAGCGCCACCGCCATCCTTCTGGAGGTCCCAGGTACTACGGTGGCGATGGCTCCGTCGATGTCGGTCGACAACAATAGTGTCGGCGTAGAGGTCACCGTGTACCCCGTAGCCGTGCGCGAGTTTTGGCGCTATAAGGTACGGCAGGGGAACCTGGTGGATTGCATCCTGGGGCGCGCTGGGATTGAGCCGGACCCCAAGAAAGTGGCCGACGACCGGGTAG
>Ga0105047_10000797_pt1 | contig 55012 bp, 44 predicted proteins | sample MAT04_FD_78384 | JGI IMG/M metagenome (GOLD analysis project Ga0105047, IMG submission 78384) | Freshwater microbial communities from Lake Fryxell liftoff mats and glacier meltwater in Antarctica - MAT-04 (megahit assembly) | ecosystem: Environmental > Aquatic > Freshwater > Ice > Liftoff... | reverse complement strand
TTTCTACCCCGAGAACGGCCGCGCCCGCTTGCGCGACATGATCGCCAACCGCCCCGACTGGTGCATCAGCCGCCAGCGCAGCTGGGGTGTGCCGCTGCCTTTCTTCCTGCACAAGGTGACGGGTGAACTGCACCCCGACACGCTGGCGCTGATGGACCGTGCCGCGGCGCTGGTGGAAAAGGGCGGCATCGAGGCCTGGAGCCAGCTCGAGCCCGCCACATGGCTGGGCGCAGAAGCAGAGCACTACGCCAAGAGCATGGACATCCTCGACGTCTGGTTCGACAGCGGCAGCACCTTCAACCACGTGCTGCGCGGCAGCCACCACGGCACCGCGGACAACCCCGGCCACCACACCAGCGGCCCCGAGGCCGACCTCTATCTCGAAGGCCATGACCAGCACCGCGGCTGGTTCCACTCGTCGCTGCTCATCGGCTGCGCGCTCGAAGGCCGTGCGCCTTACCGCGGCCTGCTCACACACGGCTTTGCCACCGACGGCGCGGGCCGCAAGATGAGCAAGAGCCTGGGCAACGTGGTCGAGCCGCAGAGCGTGAGCAACAAGCTGGGTGCCGAGATCGTGCGCCTGTGGTGCGCGTCGACCGACTATTCCGGCGACCTGAACATCGACGACAACATCCTCGCGCGGGTCGTCGACGCCTACCGCCGCATCCGCAACACGCTGCGTTTCCTGCTCGCCAACACCTCGGACTTCGACGCCAGGACCGACGCCGTGCCGGTGGCGCAGATGCTCGAGATCGACCGCTGGGCACTGGCCCGCACGGCGCAGTTGCAGGCCGAGATCCTGGCCCATTTCGAGGTCAACGAGTTCCACCCCGTGGTCGGCAAGCTGCAGGTCTTCTGTTCGGAAGACCTGGGCTCGTTCTACCTCGACGTGCTGAAGGACCGCCTGTACACCACGGCTGCCGGTTCACACGCCCGGCGCAGTGCGCAGACTGCGCTGTGGCACATCACGCAGGCCATGCTGCGCTGGATGGCACCCTTCCTGAGCTTCACCGCCGAGGAAGCCTGGAAGTTATTCGACGGCGGCCACGGCGCCGAAGACAGCATCTTCACCCAGACCTACTGGTCGCTGGGCACGCCCGACGCCGCGCTGCTGGCCAAGTGGTCGCGGGTGCGTGAACTGCGCGACGGGGTGAACAAGGAGATCGAGACCCTGCGCGCCGCCGGCGGACTGGGCTCGTCCCTGCAGGCCGAGGTGGTGGTGACCGTCACCGCCGAAGACCACGCGCTGCTGGCCACGCTGGGCGAGGACCTGAAGTTCGTCTTCATCACCTCGGCGGTCACGCTGGCCGGGGCACCCGACGGCCAGCCGCTGGCCGTGCAGGTGGCCGCCAGCGCGCACAGGAAGTGCGAACGCTGCTGGCACTGGCGCGCCGACGTCGGCGTCGACGAAGAGCACCCCACGTTGTGCGGCCGCTGCACCAGCAACCTCTACGGCGCGGGTGAAACCCGCACCGTGGCCTGAGCGCCATGGCCACGCGTTCCGGCGGCCCCGGCCTGTGGTTGTGGCTCGGCCTGGCGGCCATCGTCATCCTGGCCGACCAGGTGACGAAGACGCTGATCATCGGCGCCTTCCAGCTCGGTGACGTGCGCCCGGTCACCGAGTTCTTCAACCTCGTGCGCGCCCACAACAAGGGTGCGGCCTTCTCCTTCCTGGCCGACGCCGCAGGGTGGCAGCGCTGGTTCTTCACCGCATTGGGGCTGGTTGTCTCGGGCTTCATCGTCTGGATGATGCGCAGCCACCCGACGCAGAAGCTGTTCTGCTTCGCGGTGGCGATGATCATGGGCGGCGCACTGGGCAACGTGATCGACCGCCTGCTGCACGGCTACGTCGTCGACTTCCTGCAGTTCCGCTTCGCGTTCCTGCAGCCGGTATTCAGCGGCGGCTACTTCCCCGCCTTCAATATCGCCGACAGCGCCATCACTTTGGGCGCCTGCTGCCTGGTGCTGGACGAGATCCTGCGCGTGCGCCGCGGGCGGTGAATTGAGGCCCCAAGCTCGCTGGCGCTCCACGCAACGCCAGAGGCGTTGCTTGCTCGGCCGTCCAAGTCGCGCAGGCGGACTTGGAGCCGCGGCCTTCGCCCCCCAGGGGGCCGTCCGCCAACGGCCCGGCAGAGCCGGTTCCGTGGCGGGAAGCTTGATCGGGGTGCCTGGACGTCATGCGTTTTACGTCGTCAGCGTTGTGCGGCGCGGCGACGAAGACGGCTGACCCCTCGTCAGGGCCAGCCCCGGTGGACGGCAGGCCGATCGCCCCCTAATCTCGTGGGCCTTTGTCCGATACCCCACCCCGCATGAACCTTCCCGAGCCCCCCGCCGCTGCCACGCCCGCCGAACCGGCGGCCGATCGGGAAGCGACCCCGCCGGTCGTCCTGAACACCGTGCAATGGTCGGACCCCTTGCGCTGGCTGCGGGCCGGCTGGCAAGACCTGCGGCGGGCGCCGATGATCAGCCTGTTCTACGGCGCCTGTTTCACGCTCATGGGCTGGGCGCTGCTGCTGGTGTTCGAGAGCTCGCCGGCCTACGTGCTGGCGCTGTCGGGCGGTTTCCTGCTCGTCGGGCCCTTCATGTGCCTGGGCATGTACCGCGTCAGCCAGCGCCTGGAAAACGGTGAACGGCCGGGCTTTGCCGACTCGGTGCTGGCCTGGCAGGCGCGCACCGGGCAGTTGGCGATCTTCGGCGTCGTGCTGCTGGTGCTGGAGATGCTGTGGGCACGCGCCACGCTGGTGGTTTTTGCCGTCACCTTCGACGGCCTGCCCGACTTCCACGGCTCGCTGATGGCGCTGGTGTCGGGCGAGAACCTGGTTTTCCTGCTCGTCTGGATGGCGCTGGGCGCCCTGTTCGCGACGCTGATCTACGCCGTCAGCGTGGTCTCGATGCCGATGATCCTGCACCGCCGTACCGACGCCATCACCGCCGGGCTGACCAGCCTGCGCCTGGTGCTCACGCAGACGCCGGTGATGCTGTTCTGGGGTGTGACCATTGCCGGGCTGGTTTTCGTCGCCATGCTGCCGGGATTTATCGGCCTGCTGGTGGTGGGCCCGTTGCTGGGCCACGCCTCGTGGCACGCCTACCGCGCGGCCGTCGCCGACTGACCCCGCCCCGGGTGCGCCGCTACCAGCGGTCGCGCAGGAACGGGTTCAGGGTCTGCACAGCGCCGGCGCCAGGTGGCTGTCGGCCTCGGCATACAGCAGCGCAAGGCTCTCGCAGGCGGTGCAGGGTGGCCGCTGCGCTCAGCGCCGGTCGCCCATGGCGTGTGCGATGGTGCCCAGGTCGACGTACTCGAGCTCGCTGCCGGCCGGCACCCCGCGCGCCAGGCGCGTGACCTTCAGCCCGCGCGCCTTCAGCGCCGTGGCCAGCGCGTGCGCGGTGACCTCGCCCTCGGCGGTGAAGCCGGTGGCCAGGATGACCTCCTCGACACCACCCTCGCCCGCACGCTCGAGCAGGCGTTCGGCGCCGATGTCGCCGGCGCCGACGCCGTCGAGCGGGCTGATGCGGCCCATGAGCACGAAGTACAGCCCCTTGTAGCTGCCGCTGCGCTCCAGCGCCGCCTGGTCGGCGGGCGTTTCCACCACGCACAGCAGGCGCGCGTCGCGGCGCGGGTCGAGGCAGGTGCTGCAGACCTCGGCTTCGGTGAAGGTGTGGCAGCGCTGGCAGTGGCGCATGCGCTGCACGGCGTCGTTCAAGGCCGTGGCCAGGCGGCGCGCGCCGTCGCGGTCGTGCTGCAGCAAGTGGAAGGCCAGCCGCTGCGCCGACTTCACGCCCACGCCGGGCAGGCCGCGCAGGGCTTCGATCAGGCCGTCGAGCGCGGATTCAACCAATGGCGCGGCCCAGGGTCAGCACGCGATCAAGCCCTGGCGCGGAACCGGCTCCGCCGGGCCGCTGCCAGAGCCCCCTTGGGGGGTCGCGAAGGCGCGAAGCGACAAGCTTGGGGGCACCCGTGGCGAAGGCGCGAAGCGACAAGCTTGGGGGCGCCATCAAAAGGGGAACTTCATGCCGGGCGGCAGCGGCATGCCGGCGGTGAGCTTGCCCATCTTCTCGGTGCTCACCTCTTCGGCGCGGCGCACTGCGGCGTTGAAGGCGGCGGCCACCAGGTCTTCCAGCATGTCCTTGTCTTCGGCGAGCAGGCTCGCGTCGATGGTGACCCGCTTGACGTCGTGCTTGCAGGTCATGGTCACCTTCACGAGGCCGGCGCCGGACTGGCCCTCGACCTCGATCAGCGCCAGTTCGTCCTGCGCCTTCTTCATGTTGTCCTGCATCGCCTGGGCCTGCTTCATCAGCCCGGCGAGTTGGCCCTTCATCATGGTGATTTCCTTCGTTGCTAGAGCGGTTTGATCGAGCCCGGCACGATGCGCGCCGTCTTGAACTGGGCGAGGAGTTCGCGCACCAGGGGGTCGGCCTGGACAGCGGCTTCGGCGGCAGCCTGGCGGCGCTGGCGTTCGGCGGCATCGCGGCGGGCCGGGGTGTCTTCGGGCACGCCGGGCTGCAGTTCCAGCAGCATGGCGTGGCCCAGCGCGGCGGCCAGCACGGCAGTGAGCTTGTCGCGCAGCAGCGGCGTGCGCAGCGTTTCGCGTTCCACGCGCAGCTGCCAGACCGGCGGAGTGGCCGCGGCGTCGACCGCGACGAGCCCGCCCTGCAGCGCGAGTTCACGCGTCAGCGCGCCCAGCGTGCCGTCTTCGCACAAGGGCTTGACCAAGGCGTACCAGCGGTCGCCCAGCGCGGGGTCGGCGATGACTGACGGTGGGGGCTCGGCCGCCAGGGGGGCGAGACCGACACTCCAGGGTGCTGCGGGCGCAGCGACAAAGGGCGGCGCTGCCGAAGCCGCCGAAGCGGCCACAGTGGCGGGCTCCATGTCGCTGGCCGCGGTAGAGCTTGCCGCAAGCGCAGGCGCAGGCGCAGGCGCGCGCACTGCGGCAGTGCGCGACACCGGCAGCGGCACCGCGGGCAGCGTCATCGCCGGCGGCGGTGGTGTGCGCAACGGTGCGGCACGCGCGGGCTCGCGCGGGGCCTCTGCCGCACGCGGCCGGCGCTCGACACCGGGCGCCGGGAAAGCCAGGAAACGCAGCAGCACCATGGTCAGCGCGCCGTACTCGTCGCTCATCAGGCCGAGCTCCTCGCGGCCGTGCAGCACCATGCTGTAGAGCAGCTGGGTCTCGTCGCCCGGCAACACGTCGGCCAGCGCACGGGCGTCCTCGGTGTCCGGGTCCTGCTCATCCAGCGCGCCGGGCACGGCCTGCTGCACCGCCATCTGCTGCAGCAGCGTGGCCATCTCTTCCAGCGTGCCGGCGGCCGACAGGCCCAGGCTGCGCAGCCCGTCCACAGCGGCCAGCACGCCAGCGCCGTCGCGGTCGGCCAGGGCCTGCACCAGCGCCCGGGCGTGGCCGCGGTCGACGCTGCCGAGCATGGTGCGCACCACGTCTTCCTGCAGCCGGCCGCCGCCGTAGGCGATGGCCTGGTCGGTGAGCGACAGGCCGTCGCGCATGCTGCCGCGCGCGGCGCGGCCCAGCAGCCGCAGCGCACCGGCGTCGGCTTCAACGCCTTCGGCCTCGAGCACCCGCTGCAGGTGTTCACGCACCGTCTGCGGCGCCATCGGGCGCAAGTTGAACTGCAGGCAGCGGCTCAGCACCGTGGGCAACACCTTTTCGGGGTCGGTCGTGGCCAGCACGAACTTCAGGTACTCGGGCGGCTCTTCCAGCGTCTTCAGCAGCGCGTTGAAGGCGTCTTTCGAGAGCTGGTGCGCCTCGTCGATCATGAAGACCTTGAAGCGGCCGATGCCGGGCTTGTAGGCGGCACGCTCGATGAGGTCCTTGATCTCGTCCTTGCCGCCGTTGCTGGCGGCGTCCATCTCGATGTAGTCGAGGTAGCGGTCGGCGTCGATCTCGGTGCAGGCCTGGCAGACGCCGCAGGGCTCGGCGGTGATGCCGCCGGTGCCGTCGGGCCCGGTGCAGTTCAGGCTCTTGGCGAGGATGCGGCTGACCGTCGTCTTGCCGATGCCGCGGGTGCCGGTGAAGAGGTAGGCATGGTGCAGCCGGCCCTGGGTGAGCGCGTTGCTCAGCGCCTGCACGACGTGCTCCTGCCCCACCATCTGCGCAAAGCTGCGCGGGCGGTACTTGCGGGCGAGGACGACATAACTCATGGTCATGCCCGCCTGGCCGCCTGCAGGGCATAGCCGCCCCCTTGGGAGGCAGCGAACGAAGTGAGCGTGGGAGACAACATGAACGGATTCTAGGCGGCGGCCCCCCGGGGATAATCCGGCCATGAGCCATCCCGCCCCCACCCCGCCCCATGCGCCAAAGACGGCGCCGATGACCTACGAGCAGGCGGGTGTCCAGTACGATCTCATCGACCCGCTGAAGGTGGCCGCGCAGCGCGCTGCCGCGGCCACCGCGCCGCACCTGGCGGGCCACGGTTTCAGCGAAATCGCGGCTTCGCGCGGTGAGTCGGCCTATGTCGTCGACGTCGGGCCTTTTTTCATCGCCAGCATCGTCGAATGCCTGGGCACCAAGACCCTGGTGGCCGACGAGATGCAGCGCCTGACCGGCAAGAGCTATTTCGCCGGCATCGCGCAGGACACCATCGCGATGGCCGTCAACGACCTCATCACCGTCGGCGCCACGCCGCTGGTGGTGCAGGCCTACTGGGCCGCCGGCGGCAGCGCGTGGTTCGCCGACGCGCAGCGTTCGCAGGCCCTCGTCGAGGGCTGGAAAGCTGCCTGCGACACCTGCAAGGTGGCCTGGGGCGGCGGCGAGACACCGGCGCTGGCCGGCATCGTCGAAGACGGGCGCATCGACCTGGCGGCGTCCTGCACCGGTCTCGTCAACCCGAAAAAGCGGCTGAGCCTGGGCGAAGCGCTGGCCCCCGGCGACGCCATCGTGCTGCTGGCCAGCAGCGGTATCCACGCCAACGGCCTGAGCCTGGCGCGCAAGCTGGCCGAACGCCTGCCGCAGGGCTATCTGACGGAGATCGAGCCCGGCCTGGGCTACGGCGAGGCCCTGCTGGCGCCGACCACGCTCTACTCGCCGGTGACCGAAGCGCTGTGGGCCGCCGGCATCGCCGTGCACTACGCCGCCAACATCACCGGCCACGGCTGGCGCAAGCTGCTGCGCCACCCCAAGGCGCTGGCCTACCGTGTGCACACCGTGCCGCCGGTGCCGCCGGTGCTGCGTTTCATCGCCGAACAGGCCGGCCACGACGCCGCCGAGGCCTATGGCACCTTGAACATGGGCGCCGGCTTTGCTCTCTTCGTCGCTGCGCAGGATGCCGCACGAACCGTTGAAGTGGCACGCGGCTGCGGCATCGCGGCCTGGGACGCCGGCCGCGTCGAGGCCGGGCCCAAGGCGCTGCACATCGAACCGCTGGGCGTGCACTTCAGCGGCGAGTCGCTGCAGCTGCGCTGAGCGCCGAAGGGCTGGCCAGGCTCGTCTAGAATCGGTCCTGCCGGGCCTCCCCGCATGGAAGCGCGCCCAACCGGGTCAGGTGGGGAACCAAGCAGCCCTTAGCGTTGCAACCAGTGCCGGGGGTAAGGCTCGGCACCCTTCCAGACCGTCACGCCTGGCCCTTTGCGAACGCCAGCGCCGCCTGGTCGCGCAGTGCGCGCAGCAAGCCCAGCTCACCTTCGCCCAGCACAATGCTTCCGGCCACCGCTTTGTCGGCGTAGATCAGGCCGATGGCCTGCCCCTTGAGCATCAGCGGCAGCAGCAGGAAGGTCGGCGCGTTGACCTGCTGGCGGTACCAGGCCGGCAGGCGCGCCACCACCGTGCGCGCGTCCGCGACCATCAGGTCGGCGCCCTTGGCGCACAGCCAGGCGAAGAGGTCGGCCACGGCGTGGGCGTCGGGCTGGATGCGGAAGGCCACCCGCACCTCGGCGGCACCCTGCCCCAGGCCGACGCGGCCGAGCAGCCGGTTATGCCCGGGCTCGCGCAGGCACAGCACGACGCGGCGGAAGTCCATCGCCACGTACATGGTGTTCAGCACCTTGGGCAGCACCTCGCTCAAGCGCATCGAGTTGCCCGAAACCGCCACGCGCACCTCTTCCAGCGCCTGCAGCATCGCACCGTGGGCCGGGCTCGCGGCCGCCGGCAGCATCAACGTGGCGATGTCGACCGGAGCGGCCACGCTGCCGGCACCGGTAAGGCTGGCGTCCATCACCTGCGTGGCCTCCAGCAGGCGCCGCGCGGGGGCGCCGGCAGCGACGTGCACGCCCATGGCGGGCGCCAGCTCCTTGAGGTGGCCGCGCGTGGTGTAGGTGGCCGAGACGATGTCGCGCGCCTGCAGGCCAAGGGCCGGCGCGTAGAGCTCGGCGACGCGGTGTATGGCTGCGGCCTGCGCCTCGCCGTCGCTGCTGAGCATGGCGTCGGCGATGGCGTTGGCGCTGCGCGCCACCCAGCGCATGCGCTCCGGGCCGCGCGCGGCGGCGCGCGCCGGCGTCTCGCCCTCGGGCTGGCGCAGCGCACGCTGCAGGCTTTCCGGCAGGCCCCAGGCCTTGGCCACGCCGCAGCCCAGTTCGTCCAGACCCAGGCCGAGCACACGCTTGGAGGCGCTTTCGCGCAGCAGCGCCGAGGCCGGCGAGGTGTGGTCGGCGCCCAGCGCCTGGCGGATCTGCACCGCTTCGTCGGGCAGGTAGCATTCGGTGAGCAGGCGGCCCAGGTTCTGGAACATTGCGCCCAGGAAGGCCTCTTCGCCTTCGCGCGCGGTGCTCGTCAGCTCGTCGGCCAGCGTGCCGGCCATCAGCGCGCGCAGGAACTCTTCCTTCAGCACCGCGGCGTGGGACTTGTCCTGCATGTGCTCCAGCAGCACCACCGTCAGCGCCATGTTGCGGATGCCGGCAAAGCCCACCAGCGCCACGGCACGCGTCACCGTGCCGATGCCTTCACCGGCCACCGAAGTGAAGTGCGCCGTATTCACCATGCGCAGCAGCTTGTTGGTGAGCGCGACGTCCTTGAGGATCTCGTCGGACAGTTTCTTCAGGCTGTCGGTCTCGGACGCCGTCACGCGCTGGATGCGCACGATGCTCGATGAAAGCGCCGGGAAGTCGGTCTTGTGGCGCATGCGCCGCAGCAGGAACTCGAGCGTGGCGTGGCTGCTGCCGGCGTCGGGGCTGGCGGCGTCTTCGGGGTTGAGCCAGGCGCGCAACGCCGTCTGCATCGAACGTGCGCTGTCGTAGCGCGATGCGATGTCGCGGGTCAGGGCGCGCTGCACGACGCCACGCAGCGTGGCATCGACCTTGGCTGTGGCCGGCAGCAGCATGTCCTCGCGCTGCACACGCTCGACGGCGCGGTAGGGGTCGGTCTCGCGCATCAGCGGCGCGCCGGCCAGCAGTTCACCCAGCAGCACGCCGGCGGCGAAGACGTCCATCGCCGGCACCGGGGCCTCGCCGCGCGCCGCCTCGGGCGAGATATAGCCGGGCGTGCCCATGATGCGGCCGTCGCCGGCGGCCACCGCTGCGCCGCGCCGCGGGTTCCCGGACGGGGCCACGCGCGCGGCGATGCCGAAGTCCATGACGCGCGCGCGGCCGTCGCGGCCGAGCAGGATGTTCGACGGCTTGAGGTCGCGGTGCACGATGCCCATCTCGTGGGCGGCCGCCAGTGCGTCGAGCACGCCGATCAACAGCGTCACGGCCTCGCGCGCCGGCATCGGCGGCTTGCCGCGGCGCGCCTGCGACAGCGTCGGGCCCTCGACGTACTCGAAGACGAGGTAGGGCTGGCCGTCGTGCTCGTCGGCCTCGAACACGGGCACGATGTTGGGATGGCTCAGGCGGCTGACGGCGCGCGCCTCGTGCAGCCACTCGCTGACGGCGGCGGCATCGGCGTCCGGGTCCAGCAGCTTCAACGCCACTTCGCGCTCGAGCCTCGGGTCGTGCGCCAGCCAGACGCGCGCCTGGGCGCCGCGCCCCAGCTCGCGCTGCAGCTCGAAGCGGCCCAGGCGCCCGTAACCTTTCACGGCGGCCCCAGCGCCGCGGCTCACGGCAAGGCCCTTGGCGCTGCGAGCCTCGGGGCTCGCGCTGGGCGTCCGCCGGGCGCGCTCATGTCCGCAGACGCGAGGTGCCGGCGGCCGGTTCGACGTCCAGCGGCACCGCAGCCGTCTGCGCCGCGCCGAGCGGCGTCAGGGTCTTGGACTGCAGTGCTTCCTGCAGCTCGCGCACGCCGAAGTCGAGCAGGCGGCCGTAGCGGGCGACCACACGCGTCAGCGCGGCCACGACCCGCGGCGCCGGCAGCGACAGCGCATCGACCGCCTCGTTGGCGCAGCTGGCGGCGGCGCGCAGCAGGTCGTCGTCGCCGTCGGCGCTGCGCGGGCTGGTGGCCAGCGGCTGGCGGCGCACCATCGCCAGCACGCTGTCGTCCAGCCCCCAGTGGCGGGCCACCGCGGCGCCGATGGCCTCGACGTCGACGCCCAGCACGGCGAAGGACGCGCCCTCCTCCGTCATGCCAGGATCTTCGGGTTCCTCGGGGCGTGACGAAGGCGCTGGCTGCATCAGACGGCGGATCTGCGCCGCCTCGTCGGCGAAGTGGTAATGCACGACCAGGCGGCCCAGGTTCTGCATCAGCGCGATGAGGTAGACGACCTCGGCGTCGTAGCCGGCCGGGCGCAACGCCACTGCAACACGGCCGGCACGCTTGCAGCGGTCGATCAGGCGTTCGAGATCGGCCGCGCCGGTGTCGTTCAGCGGGCCCGGCCAGGCGCGCAGCGCCAGCGCGGCGCGACGCACACCCTCCAGGCCCATCATCGCGATGGCGCGGCGCACGGTGAGCACCGGGCCGCTGCCCGAGATCTGCGCGCCCCGTACCTGGGCCGAATTGACCAGCCGCAGCAGTTCGAAGGACAGCGCCAGGTCGTCCAGCACAACTTCGGCCAGGTCGGCGGTGTGGCCACGTTCCATCATTGCCAGTCTGGCGGCGCGGTCGGCGCCGCCAGGCGAAGCCGGCAGCACCCCGGCGCTGCGCAGGCGGTCGCTCAGCAGGGTCAGCGGGCCGCCGCCGGCGCTGCTCTCGCTCTGTTGCCAGCCTTCCAGTGCACGCAGCAGGGTGCGGGCGCCGCGGTAGCGCTGGCGCTCCTGGCGGTCGGTGGCGCGGTTGGCGATGGCGCGCAGCGGCTCCGGCACGGGCTGCGCGGTGCTCCAGGGCAGGCGCACGATTTCGCGCCCCAACGGCGGCATGCGCGCGATGACGCGGCCGACGTCGGCATCTTCCAGCGCCGGCTGGCCGGTGAGCACCAGGTGCAGCAGCACGCCGCTGGCCAGCACGTCGCGTTCGGCGGCAGCGCGCTGGCCGCGCAGGTTGCCGGCAGCGCCAGGTGCGGCAGTGGCGCTGTCTGCGGCGTGCGCCATTTCGACCGCCACCGCCACGCCGGCCACGCGCAGCTGACCGCCGTCGCTGAGCAGCAGCATGTAGGGTTGAAGGTCGTGGTGGGCCAGTCCCGCCTCGTGGGCGTAGGCCAGGCCTTGCAGCATTTGCATCGTCCACTCGGCCGCTTCCAGCGCCGGCACGCCGCGTGCGGGCAGGCGTTCGGCCAGCGTGGCAGCGTCGCGCGGGTCGTAGGCGACATAGGGCCAGCCGTCCTGCACGCCGGTCTCGACGACGGCGGCCAGGTTCGGGTGGTCCAGGCGCGAGGCCTGGCGCACCGCCGTCTGCCAACGATCCATTGCGGCGGCGTCGGCCGGCTGCACCCGCGGCAGCACCAGTATCAGTTCCTGGCCGATGCGCGGGTCCGACACGCGCCAGACCATAGTGCGTTCGCTCTTGCCCAGCAGGCGCAGCAACTGCATGCGGCCGAACCAGCGCACGGCCGGCGAGCGTGCAGCGGCGGAGGTGTCTTGATTGGGGCTGGACATGGAAATCGGATTTCAACGCGGCCAGGGGCCGGGCAAAGGCCGGAACAACGGCGGCATCCGACCCCAGTTCACCGACGGCGCGGCGCGGCGGCCGCGCCGTCAGAGCTCGATCAGCCGGCCCTGTCCCGTGATCAGCGCACCGCGCACGGCGTCGCCGGGCTGCAGCGCCTGCACCGCAGCCATGTAGCGCTGCACCTGGGCGCGGTAACCCGGCAGCGTGGCCTCGGTGGCCTGCAGCTTGTAGTCCAGCACCCACCAGGCGGTGCCGCCATCGCCTCCGGGCAGCGCCACCAGGCGGTCGATGCGCAAGGCCTCTCCGCCTTCGGCCACCGGCACCTCGTTGCCGGCCCATCTCAGCCGCGCGGCGTCGTAGAAGCGGGCGCAGGCCGGGCTGCGCAACACCTGGCCGGCGATCTGTTCGACCTGCGCGGCGCCTGTGGGCGGCAGACCCTGGGCCAGCGCCGCGGCGCGGCTGGCGGCAGCAAGGTCGAAGCCCACGCCGCCGGCAGCCGCCGGTCGACCGGCCCATTCGAGCACCCGGTGCACGGCCTGGCCCAGGCGCGCCGCCGCGGCGTCGCGGGGCGCTTCGACCGGCACGGTGTCGGGCTGCCAGTGCAGCGGTGGCAGACCCGGCACCTGCACCGCGGCATCGGCGGCGGCAGGACCCGCACCCGCTGCCGCCGGCGACCAGGCCTGGGCGACGGTCTCGGCGCGCGCCCACCAGGGACGGCCGGGGTTGCCGCTGCGCGGTTCGGTGCGGCTGAAGACCAGCCATTCGCGGGCCCGCGTCATCGCCACGTACAGGCCGTTGAGTTCCTCGCGCTGGCGCGCGGCCTCCTCGGTCGCCCACAGGTCGGCCAGCGAGGCCGGCACCTCGTTTTCGCTGTGCAGGAAGGCCACGCGCCGCGGCGCCGACAGCTCCACCGGCCAGTCGACGAGCAGCGTGGCACGCTCCGGCTGGCGGCGTTCGGGGTCGGTGTCGACGAGCACCACGGCACGCGCCTCCAGCCCCTTGGCGCCATGCACCGTCAGCAACTGCACGGCGGCGGCCGGCGCCGACGCCGCGGCGCGCAGCCGGCCGGCACGCAGTTCGCGCACGAAGCCGTAGACGCTGGTGTAGCGCCCGCCCTGCTGCTGCAGCGCCGCGGCCAGCAGCGCGTCGACCGCCTGCAGTGCACCCACGCGGCGCGCCGCCGGCACGGTGGTGGCGAGGCGGCCGATGAAGTCGCCCTGGTGCACGATGCAGTCGAGCAGGTCGTGCGGCGCCAACTGCGCCGCCACGGCCGCCCAGCGGGCGGCAAGGCCCTGGGCGCGGGCCAGCGCCGCCGATGGCAACGTGGCGGCCGACAGCAGCGTCGCCAGCCAGGGCGCCCGCGCGGCGGCAGCGGCCTGCGAAAGCCACAGCAGGTCGGCGTCGTCGGCGCCGAAGAGCGGGCTCTTCAGCGCGCGGGCCAGCGCGATGTCGTGGCCGGGCGAGGCCAGCACGTCGAGCATGGCCACGAGGTCCAGCGCCTCGGGGGACTCGTGCAGCGCCAGCGGCTCGGCCACCACGTGCGGCAGGCCGCGCTGCGCCAGTGCATCGGCGACGTGGGCCAGGGTGGCGCGGGTGCGCGCCAGCACCATCACCTCGGCCGGCTGCAGGCCGTGCAGGCCGATCAGTTCGGCCACCGCGTCGGCGGCCTGGGCGGCCTCGGCGGCGCGGCGGTGCAGTTCCCGTTCCTCGCGCGGCGTGGTCAGCGAGTCGCGCCAGACGGTGGCCACCTCGGCCGCCACCGCGCGCGGCGGGCGCGGCACGCCCGGCAGGCGGCACACGGCGCCCGCGGTGGTGGCGCCTGTGGTGTGCGCGCGGTACGGGCCCCAGCCGTCATGGGCAGCAGCGTGCTCGAACACACTGTTCAGCGCCGCGACGATCTCGGGTGCGTTGCGCCGCGTGTGGTCGCACTGCAGCAACACGCCGTCGAGGCCCTGCACGACGAAGCCGCGCGCGGCCGTAAAGACACGCGGCTCGGCGCCGCGGAAGCGGTAGATGCTCTGTTTGGGATCGCCGACGAGGAACACCGACAGCGGTCGCTGCCCGCTGGCGCCGCCGCCGGCACCGGCGTACGACGACAGCCAGCCCTGCAGCGCCTGCCACTGCAGCGGGCTGGTGTCCTGGAACTCGTCGATGAGCACGTGGCGCAGGCGCTGGTCCAGCCGCTCCTGCACCCAGCCCGCGATTGCGCTGTCGCCGAGCATCAACTCGGCGGCGCGTTCGAGGTCGGCCATGTCGACCAGGCCGCGGCGACGTTTCAGCTCGGCGTACTCGGCCAGCAGCCGGCGCGACAGGCGCAGCAGCGCTTCGTGGTCGTCGTGAGCCTGCTGCTGCACCCGCATCACGCGCAGCGACTGCAGCGCATCGACCACGGCCTGTTGCAGCGGTGTGTCGCCCAGGCCCTTGCGCGGCGCGTCGTCCTTCGTGTACAGCGCCGCCCAGGCCGTGATGAAGGCGGTGGTGGCATCGGCGGCGTCGAGCGCATCCCGCAGGCCGCTCGCCGCCTGCATCGCCTTGGCCTTGCCGGTGGCCCCGAGCTGGCGTGCCAGCGTATTGATGTCGGCGGCCAGCGGTGCCTGGCGCAGCAGGTCAGCGGGATCGGTCAAGCCCGCGCACTGGGGCCACAGCACCGACGCCGGCGGCACGGCGCCCGCCGCGGTGCCGGCAGCGTCGGCACGTGCGAGCTCGGGACCACGGCGCCAGCCGGCGTCCAGCCACTGCAGCACCGTGCTGCGGCGGTGGCGGCCGACCAGCGCCAGGTAGTCGGCGCGCAAGCCGGCGTCGGCCTGTACGGCACGATGGAAGCGGCGCAGCAGCGGCTCGCGCAGCGCCGTGATGTCTTCCAGCGGCTCGTACTGCGCCGGCAGGCCCAGCTGCTGCATCAACGCCAGCGGCGCGTGCGCCAGCAACTGCGTGAACCAGCCGTGGAAGGTGCGCAGCTCGACCGCGCGGCCGCTCTGCAGCAGCCGCTCGTGCAGGGCGCCGAAAGCCGGCGCCAGCGCCTCGGCCTGCGCGGCGTCGAGGCCACGCTCGCGCAGCGCCCGCACCCGCGTGGCGTGGTCACACGCGGTGTGTGCGTGGCCGGCCAGCCATTCGTCGAGCCGGGCGCGCATCTCGCCCGCGGCCTTGCGCGTGAAGGTGATGGCCAGGATCTGCTGCGGCTCGGCGCCGGCCAGCAGCGCGCGCAGCACACGCGAGACCAGCATCCATGTCTTGCCGGCGCCGGCGCAGGCCTCGACCACCACGCTGCGCTGCGGGTCGCAGGCGACGGCGTAGAAAGTCTCGGCCGTGGCCGGCCGGCCGTCGATGAGGTAGGCCGGGCTGCCGACGGCAACGGCTGGGTCGTGCGCGGCGCTCACGACGCGCCCCAGTGGTCGCGCCGGCACAGGCCGCGCGCCTCGCAGGTCTCGCAGACCTTGCCTTCACCGAGCGCGGGCAAGGCCGCGCCGGCCTGCAGGCGCTGCCATTCGTCGCCCACGTTCTGCAGCAGCAGTGCGGCGCTGGTGTGCACGTCGGGATGCCGGATCTCGCAAGGCGCGTCGGCGTCGTCCAACGCCAGGTAGGCGGCGCTCAGTGTGTCCGCGCCGCCCAGCAGCGCGGCGTAGAAGGTGAGCTGGGTTTCTTCCAGCGGCTGCTTGAGCTTGCCGGTCAACACCTGGGCGCTGCCGGTCTTGTAGTCCAGCAGCTGCTGGCGGCCGGCCGGGCCGTCGTCCAGGCGGTCGATGCGGCCGCGCAGCTGCAGCCCGGGCAACAGCGGGCTGGCCATGCGGTGCTCGGTCTCGCCGCTCTGCCAGCGCCAGCCGTGCGCCTCGCGCGCCGCCAGCCAGCGCAGATAGGCGGGCACGAAGTGCTCGAAGCTGGCGCGGTAGGGCAGCAGTTCGCCAGCGTCGAGCGCCAGTTCCTGCGTCACGGCGTCGGCCGCCGCCTGCAGCTGGCCGGCGTCGTCGTACGCGCCCTTCTGCGCAACTTCGGGCGCCGCGGCACGCAGGCTGTGGAAGCGGTGCAGCACGGCGTGCAGCCAGTTGCCGTAGTCCCGTTTGGCCAGCGCGGCGTCGAGTTCGTCGGGCTCGTCCAGGCGCAGCACGGCGCGGGCGTAGAAGCGGTAGGGGCACTGGCGCAGGGACTCGAGCTGGGTGGCGCTGAGTTCGGCAGGCAAGGCCCCGGCGGCCGTCGGCAGCGGCCGCGCCGGCACGTCGGGCGCCCGCGCCTGCAGCGGCGGCTGCCAGGGCTGCGCCGGCCAGGGGGGTGCCGCGGCGCGGGCCCGGGCCTGCAGCAGCCATTCGACGTCGGGGCTGTCGGCGCGGGCTTCGTCGGCGTCGCGACGCCGGCGCAGCAGCGTCACCGCGTCACCGCGCAGCAGGTGGGCCAGCGCCAGGCGCTGGCGATGGCGGCGCGCCGGCACGTCCTCGAGACCGACCGCCGCGGCGACGGCCGCGGTGAGCAAGGTCGGCGGCTGCGCCACCGCGCCGAGGTGCAGGTCGTCGGCGCCGGGCACGACGACCTGCGCAAAGCCGCGCCCGAAGGCGCGCGCCAGTGGCGTCAGCACGACCTGCGCGCCCGCGTCGGGCGGCGGCAGGTAGGGCGCGCTTTCCAGCGTCGATTCGACCCAGGCAATGAAAGCCGGCAGGTCGGCCTGCAGCTGCGCCGCCGCGGCGCGCCAGGGTGCGACGCCTTGCCAGCCCAGCGCGGCCAGCACCTGGCTGCCTGCGGCGTCGGCGGCCAGCCGGTCGAAGCTGCCGTCGCGCGCCAGCTGGCCTTGCAGCAGGTCGAGCCAGGCCGTGAGGCTGCGCGGGCCGGCGGTTGCCAGCGGCTGCAGCTGTTGCTGCGCCTCGGCCCACAGGCGCTCGGCGGCCGCGGTGTCGAAACGGCCGCGGCGCTGGCGCCACAGCGCTTCCAGCGCGTCCAGTGCACGCGGCGGGGCCGGCGGCCAGGTCTTCAGCCACTCCAGCCGGGCGTCGGCACCGGCGTCGGGCAAGGCGGCACGCAGCAGCGCGACGAGTGCCGTGGCGGCGCGTGTGGTCGACAGCCGCCAGCCGGTTTCGTCGACCAGCGGCACCGCCGCCCGCTCGAGCAGCGCGCGCACGCGGCGCACACATTCGCGGTCCAGCGCCACCAGCGCCACCGGCGTGCGGCCGGCGTTCAGCGCGTGGATCACGGCGGCAGCGGCGGCCTGCGCCTCGCCCTCGAAGTCGTCGCAGAGCAGGCGTTCGACAGCGGCGCTGGCGGCCACCGGGCCCCAGGGGTCGTCCGGCGGCCGGTCGGCCTGCAGGCGTAGCGACGCCGTGCTGGCGTGACCGAGCAGGGCCTCGGCCAGCGGATCGGGGCCGCCGATCTGCAGCGCGATCCACGCCGAAGGGCGCAGTGCAAACAGGCGCTCGGTGGCGGGCGCGGGGCTGGCGGCGGCCCACTCGAGCGCCACTCGCAGCAACGCGGCTTCGGTGGCGGCCGGCCCGGCAGGCGCCGGCAGCGCGGCGCGGGCCTGCATCCACAGCCCCTCGCGCAGCGCCGGTGGCCGGGCGCAGACGGCCTCGCGCAGCGTCTGCGCGGCGTCGACCACCAGTTCGGCCCCGCGCAGGAAACCGGACCTGTCGCGCCGCGCCCAGGCCGCGCCCCAGGCCAGGCCGGCCAGCAGCGTCGTGGCGGCCATGTGGTCGTGCACGGCATCGCCCTGGCAAGTGCCGGGCTCGGGCACGGGCGGCGGGCCGAGCGTTGCGGCCAGCGTCAAGGTCGTTTCCACGCGCGGCTGCCAGCCGCCGCGTGCGGCCAGTGCCGCGCGGGCCGGCGCCAGCAAGGCGGCGTAGGGCAACAACAGCACGGCGTCGCGCGCCGGCAGACCGCGGCCTTGCAGCCAGCCCTGCAGCTGCTGCGCGACGGCGGGCCACAAGTCGGCGCAGCGCCAGCCATTGGGCAGCGCGATCGTGTCTATCGACGTCATAGGGAAACTGCAGCCTGCCTGCCCGGGCCGGGCGAAAGCCTTATGTCAAAATCATTCTGCCTTGTTGCATGCGTGGCGTCGCCATGTGTCCGGGCCCGGAGACCCTTCCCATGAGCAGCGAACTGATCAAACACATCACCGACGATTCATTCGGCGCCGACGTCCTGCAGGCGGACAAGCCTGTGCTCGTCGACTACTGGGCCGAGTGGTGCGGGCCCTGCAAGATGATCGCCCCGATCCTGGACGAGGTGTCCAAGGACTACGACGGGCGTCTGCAGATCGCCAAGATGAACGTCGACGAGAACCGCGAAGTGCCCGGCAAGTACGGCATCCGCGGCATCCCGACGCTGATGCTGTTCAAGGACGGGCAGCTCGCGGCAACCAAGGTCGGCGCACTCTCGAAGGCGCAGTTGACTGCCTTCATCGACGCTCATCTATAATCGGCGTCACCGGACAGCGCCCCATGCGCTGACCGGCTGACCCGCCACCACGCACGCCCCGCCGGCCTCGACGCCGGCGACCCGTTGGCCGCAAGCGTGGATCCGGCGACTCTCATCCGCGTTCTGCCGCCCGTGCCGACCCTCAGGCACGAGAGCCGCACCGCATCTGCCCTGCGAGGGTGCTGCCCCATGCACTTGTCCGAACTCAAAGCCCTGCACGTCTCCGCGCTCATCACCATGGGCGAGGAACTGGAGATCGAGAACGTCGCCCGCCTGCGCAAGCAGGAGCTGATGTTCGCCATCATGAAGAAGCGCGCCAAGGCCGGCGAGCAGGTCTTCGGCGACGGCGTGCTCGAGGTGCTGCCCGACGGCTTCGGCTTCCTTCGCAGCATCGAGGCCAGCTACATGGCCAGCACCGACGACATCTACCTGTCGCCGAGCCAGATCAGGCGCTTCAACCTGCACACCGGCGACAACGTCGAAGGTGAAGTGCGGGTGCCCAAGGACGGTGAACGCTACTTCGCGCTGGTCAAGGTCGACCGCGTGAACGGCGTCACGCCCGAGGAGAGCAAGCACAAGATCATGTTCGAGAACCTGACGGCGCTGTTCCCGAAGGAGCAGTTCAAGCTCGAACGCGACATCAAGGGTGAAGAGAACATCACCAGCCGCATCATCGACCTCATCGCGCCCATCGGCAAAGGCCAGCGCGCGCTTCTGGTGGCGCAGCCCAAGACCGGCAAGACGGTCATGATGCAGCACATCGCGCACGCCCTCGTCGCGAACCATCCCGAGATCCACCTCATCGTGCTGCTGGTCGACGAACGGCCGGAAGAAGTGACCGAAATGCTGCGCACCGTGCGCGGCGAGGTCATCAGTTCCACCTTCGACGAGCCGGCGGCGCGCCACGTTCAGGTGGCCGAGATGGTGATCGAGCGCGCCAAGCGCCTGGTCGAGTTGAAGAAGGACGTGGTGATCCTGCTCGACAGCATCACGCGTCTGGCGCGCGCCTACAACAACGTGCTGCCGTCCAGCGGCAAGCTGCTCAGCGGCGGCGTCGACGCCAACGCGCTGCAGCGCCCCAAGCGTTTCTTCGGCGCCGCGCGCAACACCGAGGAAGCCGGCACGCTGACCATCATCGGCACCGCACTCGTAGACACCGGCTCGAAGATGGACGAGGTGATCTACGAAGAATTCAAGGGCACCGGCAACTGCGAGATCCACCTCGACCGCCGCATGGCCGAGAAGCGTGTCTACCCGTCGATCCTCATCAACAAGAGCGGCACGCGCCGCGAGGAACTGCTGCTGAAGCCGGAAATCCTGCAGAAGAGCTGGATCCTGCGCAAGCTGCTCTATCCGATGGACGAGATCGAGGCGATGGAGTTCATCCTCGAGAAGATGAAGGCGAGCAAGAACAACCTCGACTTCTTCGACATGATGCGGCGCGGCGGCTAGCTTATACTCATGGGCTTTTCGCCCCCCGCGTAAGTACGCTGCCCCCGCCCGCACCGGGCCCCAGCAGCGCGGCTGCCAACCACACACCGAGGCTCCCCATGAAAGACGGCATCCACCCGAACTACCGCGAGGTCTGCTTCCAGGACCTCTCGAACGGCTTCAAGTTCGTCACGCGTTCCTGCGCGCCGACCAAGGAAATGATCAAGCTGGAAGACGGCCGTGAACTGCCGCTGATCAAGCTGGAAACCACCAGCGAGACGCACCCGTTCTACACCGGCACCCAGAAGAGCATCGACAACCTGGGCGGCCGCGTCGAGAAGTTCCGCAACAAGTTCGCCCGCGTCGGCCTGAAGAAGCCGTCCGCCGCCGCAGCAGCACCGGAAGCCAGCGCGGACTGAGCGTCTGCGCCGCGTGCGACATCCTGGAAAGGCGGCCTCGGCCGCCTTTTTTGTGGGCGCCACCCGGCTAGCATCGTCACCACCGTGACCAGCCCCAAACCCGCCCTCGTGACCCTGCGCGGCGCGCGCCGCCTGCCGCGCGTGCCGCTGCTGCTGCTGTGCGCGGCCTACCTGCTGCCGGGCCTGGTCGGGCGCGACCCCTGGCGCAACGCCGACATGACGGCCTTCGGCCAGATGGTGGCCATCGCCGAGGGCCGCACCTCATGGTGGGCGCCCATGCTCGGCGGCGTGCCCGCCGACACGGCGCTGCTGCCGCACTGGCTGGGTGCTGCCTTCATCGCCCTGGGCCAGGGCTGGAGCGATCCTGCCCTTGCAGCGCGCCTGCCCTTTGCGCTGCTGCTGGCGTTGACGCTGGCGCTGACCTGGTACACCACCTTCCACCTCGCGCGCACCGACGCGGCGCAACCCGTGCCCTTCGCCTTCGGCGGCGAGGCCCAGCCCATCGACTACGCCCGCGCCGTCGCCGACGGTGCCGTGCTGGCGCTGATGGCCACGCTGGGCCTGCTGCAACTGGGGCACGAGACGACGCCAGAGCTCGGCCAGCTGTGCGCGATGGCGCTCTACACCTACGCACTGGCCGCAGCGCCCTACCGCGTGCTGCTGTCGCGCCTGGCGGTGCTGGCCGCCCTGCCCTTGCTGGCCGGCAGCGGCGCACCGAGCATGGCGCTGGCCGCCGGGCTGGGCGGGCTGGTGGCCTGCGCGATGTCGCGTTATGCCCAGGTGCGGTCCTTCACGCTGTGGGTGGCGATGGCGATGGCGGGCGCCGCCGTGCTGGCCATGCTGCTCGGTGCCTGGCGCTGGCGCGCACACGGCCTGGCGCCGGCGGACGTAGCCCCGATCGCCCGCCAGTGGCTGTGGTTCCTGTGGCCGACCTGGCCGCTGGCGCTGTGGACGCTGTGGCGCTGGCGGCGCCAGCTGTCGCACCGCCACCTGTCGGTGCCGCTGATCGCGGTGATCGTGGCGCTGGGCGCCAACATCGCGATGACCGGCTCGGACCGCGCGCTGCTGCTCGGCCTGCCCGGCATGGCGGTGCTGGCCGCCTTTGCACTGCCGACCCTCAAGCGCAGCGCCGCCGCCGCCATCGACTGGTTTTCGATGTGCTTCTTCACCGCCTGCGCCATCACGATCTGGGTTGTCTATGCGTCGCTGCAGACCGACGTGCCGGCCAAGCCCGCGGCCAACGTCGCCAGACTGGCGCCGGGCTTCGTCGGTCAGTTCTCGGTACTGGCATGGGTGTTGGCGCTGGCCGGCACGCTGGCCTGGGTGTGGCTGGTGCGCTGGCGCACCGGGCGCAACCGCGAAGCGCTGTGGAAGAGCCTGGTGCTGCCCGCCAGCGGCGTGGCGCTGTGCTGGTTGCTGCTGATGACGCTGTGGCTGCCGCTGCTGGACTACGCCCGCAGCCCGCGCCCATGGGTGCAGCGTGTGGCAACCATGGTGCCGCCCGAGGCCTGCATCGCCGGCGCCACCTTGGCGCCTGCGACGGTGGCGGCGCTGGAACACTTCGGCCGCTGGCGTGTCGACGCCGGCGACGCGGCCGCCGACGGACCTTGCGATTGGCAGTTGCGGGTCACCAAGGCGCGACCGCTTCCGGCGGCACCGCCGGGCTGGCAACTGGTCGGCGAAGCCCGCCGGCCGACCGACCGCGACGAGGTCACGCAGGTCTTCAGGCGAGCATCGCGCTGACGACAGGGGCGGCGGCGCAGCCGCCGCGTGGCTTCAGCCGGCCGCCGCCGCGGCGGCCATGCTCTCGGCGCAGCGCCGGCCGACGCCCGCATCACGCGCCTCGACCATCACGCGCAGCACCGGTTCGGTGCCCGAGGCCCGGATCAGCACGCGCCCGCTGTCGCCGAGTTCACGCTCGGCGCTGCGGCGGGCATCGCTGAGCGCGGCGTTGCGCTGCCAGTCGCTGCCCGCCCGCAGGCGCACGTTGATCATGGTCTGCGGATACAGGCTCACGCCCTCGAGCAGCGCCGACAACGTGGTGCCCGCACTGCGCACGGCCTGCAGGATCTGCAGCGCGCTGACGATGCCGTCGCCCGTGGTGTGGCGGTCCAGCGCCAGCAGGTGGCCCGAGCTCTCGCCGCCCAGCTGCCAGCCGCGCGCGGTGAGTTCCTCCAGAACGTAGCGATCGCCGACCTTGGCGCGTACCAGGCTCACACCACGGCGTGCCAGCGCCTGCTCGATGGCGATGTTGGTCATCAGCGTGCCCACCACACCCGGCACCGGCCGCTGCTGCGCGCGGCGGTCCATGGCCATCACGTAAAGCAGTTCGTCGCCGTTGTAGAGCCGGCCTTCGGCGTCGACGAGCTGCAGGCGGTCGGCGTCGCCGTCGAGCGCAATGCCGTAGTCGGCGCGGTGCTCGGCCACGGCCTTCACCAGCGCCTGGGGCGCGGTGGCGCCGACGCCGGCATTGATGTTCAGGCCGTCGGGCGCGCAGCCTATGGTCTCGACGGCGGCGCCGAGTTCGTGGAAGACGTCGGGTGCGACGTGGTAGGCGGCGCCATGCGCCGCGTCGACGACGATCTTCATGCCGCGCAGCGACAGGCTGTGCGGCACGGTGCTCTTGCAGAACTCGATGTAGCGGCCGCGTGCGTCTTCCAGGCGGCGGGCCTTGCCCAGCCGCGCCGAGTCAACCCAGCGCGGCGCACGCTCCAGTTCGGCCTCGACCGCGGTCTCCCATTCATCGGGCAGCTTCTCGCCGCCGGCCGAGAAGAACTTGACGCCGTTGTCGGCGTAGCCGTTGTGCGAGGCGCTGATGACCACGCCCAGATCCAGGCGCAGCGCCCGCGTGAGGTAGGCCACGCCGGGCGTCGGCAGAGGGCCGCTGAGCAGCACGTCGATGCCTGCCGAAGCAAATCCGGCCTCGAGCGAGGACTCGAGCATGTAGCCCGAGATGCGCGTGTCCTTGCCGATGACCACCGTCGGGCGCTCGCCGTCGCGCCGAAGCACCTGGCCCACAGCGTGGCCCAGGCGCAGCATGAAGTCGGGGGTGATCGGCGGCGTGCCGACGGTGCCGCGGATGCCATCCGTGCCGAAGTAGGTTCTGCTCATTCTTGTCTTCTCCTTGCCGTCATTTTCCGGCCTGCGCGGGCACTGCCGTTGCCCCGGACGGCACCCGGCGCGTAAATGTCGTGACTCAGTCGCCGCAGGCGGCCTGCCAGACCTTCAGCGCGTCGACCGTGGCGGCGACGTCGTGCACACGCACGACCGCTGCGCCGTGGTGCACGGCGGCCAGCGCCGCAGCCACGCTGGCGGCCAGGCGGTCTTGCACCGCCCGTCCCGTCAGCAGGCCCAGCGTGCCCTTGCGCGACCAACCCACCAGCAGGGGCCGACTCAGGCGCGCGACCATTTCACGCTGGCGGCGCAGCAGCGCCAGGTTGTGCTCGGGCCGCTTCGCGAAGCCGATGCCCGGGTCGAGCACGATGCGATCGGCGACGATGCCCGCCGCCATGACCTGGGCCGCGCGCTCAGCGAGGAAGTCGCCGACCTCGACCACCACGTCGTCGTAGTCGACCTGCGCCGACATGGTCGCGGGCTCGCCGCGCATGTGCATGAGGCAGACGCCAGCGGCGGGATATTCGGCCACGCAGGCCAGCGCTCCCGGGCGGCGCAGCGCGCGCACGTCGTTGACGATGTCGACCCCCAGCGCCAGCGCGGCACGCATCACCTTCGGCTCGCTGGTGTCGACGGAGACGGGCACGCCCAGCCGCAGAGCACCCTCGATGACCGGCAGCACGCGCGCCGCCTCCTGGGCCGTGTCGGGCGCGGTCGCGCCCGGGCGCGTCGACTCGCCGCCGATATCCAGGATGTCTGCGCCCTCTGCCACCAGGCGTTCGCAATGCGCCAGCGCGGCTGCCGTCGTGACGTGGCATCCACCGTCGGCGAAGGAATCGGGCGTGACGTTGACGATGCCCATCACCTGCGGGCGGCACAGGTCGATGCGGAAGCGGGTGGTCTGCCAGTGCATAGGGTGAAGTCTGTACTCTAGGCCAGGGTCTGAAGCGCCAAAGAAAAGCGGGGCCGCAGCCCCGCTTCGATGGTGAAGTTACCGACGGCCCGGATCAGGCGGCGGCCGGTGCGCCGTCAGGGCCGACCGGTGTCGACGGGCCACTGGGCGGCTTGGTCGAGGACGGCGTCCAGTCCTTGGGCATGCGCGGCGGCTTGCCGGCCATGATGTCGTCGATCTGGTCGGCGTCGATCGTTTCCCATTCGAGCAAGGCCTGCGCCATCGCGTGCATCTTGTCCTTGTTGTCCTCGATGAGGTGGCGGGCGATGCCGTACTGCTCGTCGATGATGCGCCGGATGACGCCGTCGACCTTGCGCATCGTGTCTTCCGACATGCTGGTGGTCTTGGTGACGCTGCGGCCGAGGAAGACCTCGCCCTCGTTTTCGGCGTAGACCATGGGGCCCAGTTCGTCCGTCATGCCGTAGCGCGTGACCATGTCGCGGGCGATGGACGTTGCGCGTTCGAAGTCGTTGGAAGCGCCGGTGGTCATCTGGTTCATGAACACCTCTTCGGCGATGCGACCGCCGAACAGCACGCTGATGGTGCTGAGCATGCGCTCCTTGTCCATGCTGTAGCGGTCGCCCTCGGGAAGCTGCATCGTCACGCCCAAAGCGCGGCCGCGCGGGATCACCGTCACCTTGTGCACCGGGTCGGTCTTGGGCATCAGGCGCGCCACCAGGGCGTGGCCGGCCTCGTGGTACGCGGTGTTCTTGCGCTCTTCCTCGGGCATGACCATGGACTTCCGCTCGGGGCCCATCATGATCTTGTCCTTGGCCTTCTCGAAGTCCATCATCTCCACGACACGGCCGCTGCGACGCGCAGCAAACAGTGCGGCTTCGTTGACCAGGTTCGCGAGATCGGCGCCGCTGAAGCCCGGCGTGCCGCGTGCCAGGATATCGGCACGGATGTCCTGGCCCACCGGCACCTTGCGCATGTGCACGTTGAGAATCTGCTCACGGCCGCGCACGTCGGGCAGCGTGACGTAGACCTGGCGGTCGAAACGGCCCGGGCGCAGCAACGCGGGGTCGAGGATGTCGGGCCGGTTGGTGGCCGCCATCACGATGACACCCAGGTTGGTCTCGAAGCCGTCCATCTCGACCAGCATCTGGTTCAGCGTCTGTTCGCGTTCGTCGTTACCGCCGCCCAGGCCGGCACCGCGATGGCGGCCGACGGCGTCGATTTCGTCGATGAAGATGATGCAGGGCGAGCTCTTTTTCGCCTGCTCGAACATGTCGCGCACACGCGCCGCGCCGACGCCGACGAACATCTCGACGAAGTCGGAACCGCTGATGCTGAAGAAAGGCACCTTGGCCTCGCCGGCGATGGCTTTCGCCAACAAGGTCTTGCCAGTTCCCGGGGGGCCGACCAGCAACACGCCACGCGGGATACGGCCACCCAGCTTCTGGAACTTCTGCGGGTCCTTCAGGAAATCGACGAGTTCCTTGACCTCTTCCTTGGCCTCGTCGCAACCGGCGACATCGGCGAAGCTGGTGGTGTTATTGGCCTCGTCGAGCATGCGCGCCTTGCTCTTGCCGAAGCTGAAGGCGCCGCCCTTGCCGCCGCCCTGCATCTGGCGCATGAAGTAGATCCACACGCCGATGAGCAGCAACATCGGGCCCCAGCTGACGAGGATGCTCATCAGCAGGCTGGGCTCTTCGCGCGGCCGCACGTCGAACTTCACGTCGTTGGCGATGAGGTCGCCGACCAAGCCGCGGTCGAGGTACGTGGCGGTGCTGCGCAGGCGCTTGTCATCGTTGGTGACGGCGATGATCTCGGTGCCGCCGCCCGGGCTTTCCTGCAGCGTGACGGCCTTGACGCGCCGGCTGCGCACTTCCTCGAGGAAGTCGGAGTAGCCGATCTGGTTGCCCTGCGCGACGCCACGGTCGAACTGCTTGAAGACGGTGAAAAGCACAAGTGCGATCACCAGCCATACGGCTACTTTCGAAAACCACTGATTGTTCACCGCGGCTCCTTTTCCAGTTCAGCGGCGCGGCGTACCGAAATGGGCGCGCCGGATTCCACGGTATTTGGGGTCGATTCTAGGGCAGTCAAGGGGTGGGGGCAGCCGGCGGCTCGCGGTTGAGAAAAAGGGGAACCAGATGCTATTTCGCGGTTTCGAGGCACGGAAACAGGCGTGAAGGGCGAGATTAGCGGCCTTTCAGTCCCACGCCGACGAGAAAGGTCTCTGAGGACTTGTCGCGCGAGGCCTTGGGCTTCATTGGCTTGACGACGCGGAAGGTGTCCTTGAAGAGCTTCGCTAGCTGCTCGTAGCCGCTGCCGTGAAAGGCCTTGCACACCAGCGCACCCTCGGGGCGCAGGTGTCCGACCGCGAACTCGATCGCAAGTTCAATCAGGTGCGCCATGCGGGCCGCGTCGGTGGCCGCGATGCCCGAGAGGTTGGGCGCCATGTCCGACACCACCACGTCCACCGGCCGCCCGGCCAGCATCGCGTGCAGCCGGTTCGCCACGGCCTCCTCGCGGAAGTCACCTTGGATGAAGCTCACGCCCTCGATCGGCACCATCTCCAGGATGTCGAGCGCGATCAGCGAGCCGTTGAGGGCGCCGGCCGCGGCGCCCTCGGGGGCGAAGCGGCGGCGCAGGTACTGGCTCCAGGCGCCGGGCGCCGAACCCAGGTCCACCACGACCTGGCCGGGGCGGATGAGCCGCAGCGCTTCGTCGATTTCCTTGAGCTTGTAGGCGGCGCGGGCGCGGTAGCCTTCGCTCTTCGCCAGCTTCACGTAGGTGTCGTTGACGTGGTCGTTCAGCCACGCCTTGTTGATCTTCTTGCTCTTGCTGTCGATCTTCATTCGCGCCCGATAATACGCAGATGACCGCCATACAGCTCACCCCCGCCGAACGCAAGGCGCACCGCTCCGAAGCCCATCACCTCGACCCGGTCGTCATGATCGGCGGCGACGGGCTCACGCCCGCCGTCCAGAAGGAGGTCGACGCTGCGCTGAACGCGCACGGGCTGATCAAGGTGCGTGTGTTCTCTGACGACCGCCCCGCACGCGAGGCCATGCTGACCACGCTGTCGGAACAGCTCTTTGCCGCGCCCATCCAGCACATCGGCAAGCTGCTGGTGCTTTGGCGGCCGATCCCGCCCAAGGAAGACGCGCCGCGCGACGACCGCATGCCGGGGCCGCGCACGGTGAAGATCGTCAGTTTCTCCAAGAGCGGCAACCACCGCGCCACCGTGAAGAAGGTCAAGGTCTTCGGCAACGAGCGTGTCACCGCGGGCGGGCAGATCAAGCGCGTGAAGAAACGCTTGATCAGCACCAAGAAGAAGGCGCAGAACGCCTGACCCGGCAGGGCGGGCGGGCTTCAGGCCGCACCGCCGGCGGCGCGCGGCGACAGCGCGCGCCAGGCCAGGGCCAGCACCAGCAGCGTCTTCACCACGAAGAAGCCCGCGCTCACGGCGTGCAGTTGCCCGAAGCTCAGCGTCCCCTGGCCCAGTCGCGCCGCCGGCATCAGCGGCTGTACAGCGAAGTAGCCGGCCACGGTGCAGAAGACCGCACCCAGCGCCAGCAGCAGGCCGACGCTGAACTGCGGGCCGGTGCGGGCGAGCGCGGCACGGCGTGCGGCCACACGTTCAAGCACCAGCAGCAGCAGGCCCAGCGCCAGACTGGTGTAGGCCTCCTGCGCCAGCATGCGGCCGACCAGGCGGCCGGCCTCGGCGCCGGACAGTTGCGAAAACACCGCCGGCGTGGCCAGCAGGGCCACGCACAGCAGCCAGCCGGCCCACAGCCCCGGCAGCAGCCGGCGCGCGCGTTCCAGCAGCGTCATCAGAGGTAGCGCACGTCCACGATCTCCCAGTGGCGCACACCACCGGGCGCCACGACCTCGGCCACGTCGCCGGCTTCCTTGCCGATGAGGGCACGTGCGATCGGGCTGCTGATCGAGATCAGGCCCTGCTTGAGGTCGGCCTCGTCGTCGCCGACGATCTGGTAGCGGGCCTGGTTGCCGCTGGCCTGATCCTCCAGGTCGACGGTGGCGCCGAACACGACCTTGCCGCCGGCGTCCAGCGACGAGGGGTCGATGACCTGGGCCGCGGCCAGCTTGGAGTCGATTTCCTTGATGCGGCCCTCGATAAAACCCTGCTTGTCCTTGGCGGCTTCGTATTCGGCGTTCTCCGACAGGTCGCCCTGGGCGCGGGCCTCGGAGATGGCCTGGATCACGGCATGCCGTTCCACCGACTTGAGCCGGTGCAGTTCGCTCTTCAGCAATTCGGCGCCGCGACGCGTGAGGGGAATGGTGACCATTGGGGCAACGTCTGCTGTGGGCAAAAGTGAATCCGCCGCAGGGGGCCCGGGAAGGGGCAGCCTGCGGCGGAGGACGAGCGACGAGTTTAACGCCAAGCGCGCAAAGCCGCGAGCCCCTGCCCTGGGCCTCGCAGCAGCTGCGTCACGGCAGCTCGGCGTGCAGTTCCTGCAGCGAGCTGACGCTCAGCGATTCCTGGTGCTTCAGGGCCTCGGTGGCCGCCTCGGCGCCGGCCATTGTCGTGTAGTAGGTGATGCGGTTGGCCAGCGACGCGGTGCGGATGTAGCGCGAATCGGCGATGGCCGTGCGCGTCTCGTCCACCGTCGTGTAGACGAGCTGGATGTCGCCCGCCTTCACCATGTCGGCGATGTGCGGCCGGCCATCCTTGACCTTGTTGACCACGCGCACCGGTATGCCGGCGGCGGCGATGGCCGCCGCCGTGCCCTTGGTTGCGACGACCTGGAAGCCCAGCGCCGCGAGGCCGCCCGCCACCACGACGGCGCGCGCCTTGTCGCTGTCCTTCACCGTGATCACCACCGTGCCGCGCGACGGCAGGCGCGAGCCGGCGCCTAGCTGGCTCTTGAGCATGGCCTCGCCGAAGCTGCGGCCCACGCCCATCACCTCGCCCGTCGAGCGCATCTCGGGCCCGAGGATGGGGTCCACGCCCGGGAACTTGTTGAAGGGGAAGACGGCTTCCTTGATGCTGAAGTAAGGTGGGATGACCTCGCGCGGCGCAAGGCCGTCGGCGCTGGTCTGCGAGGCCAGCGACTGCCCGGCCATGCAGCGCGCGGCGATCTTCGCCAGCGACTGGCCTGTTGCTTTGCTCACATACGGCACGGTGCGCGAAGCACGCGGGTTGACCTCGAGCACGTAGACGACCGCGTCGTCGCCCTCGCCCTGGATGGCGAACTGCGTGTTCATCAGTCCCACCACTTTCAGCGCACGCGCCATCACCGCGGCCTGGCGGCGCATCTCGTCCTGCAACGCGGCGCTCAGCGTGTAGGGCGGCAGCGAACAGGCCGAGTCTCCACTGTGGATGCCAGCGGCTTCGACGTGTTCCATGATGCCGCCGATCATCACCGCGCCGGTGGCGTCGGCGATGCAGTCGACGTCGACCTCGATGGCGTCGTCGAGGAAACGGTCGAGCAGCACCGGCGACTTTTCGCTGACCTGCACCGCTTCGCGCATGTAGCGCTTGAGGTCCTTGTCGCCGTGCACGATCTCCATCGCGCGGCCGCCGAGCACGTAGCTCGGGCGCACCACCAGCGGGTAGCCGATCTCCTGCGCCAGCACCAGCGCCGCCTCTTCGGTGCGCGCAGTGCGGTTGGGCGGCTGGCGCAGGCCGAGTTCATGCAGCAGCTTCTGGAAGCGCTCGCGGTCTTCGGCGATATCGATGCTGTCGGGGCTGGTGCCGATGATGGGCACGCCCGCGCGTTCAAGGTCCAGCGCCAGCTTCAGCGGCGTCTGGCCGCCGTATTGCACGATCACGCCCAGCGGCTGCTCCTTGGCGACGATCTCCAGCACGTCTTCCAGCGTCACCGGCTCGAAGTAGAGGCGGTCGCTGGTGTCGTAATCGGTGGAGACGGTCTCCGGGTTGCAGTTGACCATGATGGTCTCGTAGCCGTCTTCGCGCATGGCCAGCGCGGCGTGCACGCAGCAGTAGTCGAACTCGATGCCCTGGCCGATGCGGTTGGGCCCGCCGCCCAGCACCATGATCTTCTTGCGTGTGGTCGGCGCGGCCTCGCATTCCTCGTCGTAGGTGGAATACATGTAGGCCGTCTGCGTCGCGAACTCGGCCGCACAGGTGTCGACACGCTTGTACACGGGGCGCACGCCCAGCGCATGTCGGCGCTCGCGCACGGCGTGCTGGTGCGTGCCCAGCAGCTTGGCCATGCGGCGGTCGGAATAGCCCTTCTGCTTCAGGAAGCGGAACTCGGCTTCGGACAGATCGGCCAGCACACGCGCCGACAGCTTCTTCTCGATCGTCACCAGTTCCTCGATCTGCGCCAGGAACCAGGGGTCGACGGCCGTTTCCTCGAAGACCTCGTCCAGCGTCATGCCGATGCGGAAGGCGTCGGCCAGGAAGAGGATGCGCTCGGGCCCGGCGTTGCCGATCTCGTCGAGGATCTCGTCGCGGTCGCTTTCCTTGCAGGACGTGCGTTCGCTCAGCCCGTCGATGCCCGTTTCGAGCCCGCGCAGCGCCTTCTGGAAGCTCTCCTGGAAGGTCCGCCCGATGGCCATCACCTCGCCCACGCTCTTCATCTGCGTCGTCAGGTGCGGGTCGGCAGCGGGGAACTTCTCGAACGCGAAGCGCGGGATCTTGGTGACGACGTAGTCGATGCTCGGCTCGAAGCTGGCCGGCGTGGCGCCGCCGGTGATGTCGTTGCGCAGTTCGTCGAGCGTGTAGCCCACCGCCAGCTTGGCCGCCACCTTGGCGATCGGGAAACCCGTCGCCTTGGACGCCAGCGCCGATGAACGCGAGACGCGTGGGTTCATCTCGATGACGATGAGGCGGCCGTTCTGCGGGTTGACCGAGAACTGCACGTTGCTGCCGCCGGTCTCGACACCGATCTCGCGCAGGATGGCGATGCTGGCGTTGCGCATCACCTGGTATTCCTTGTCGGTGAGCGTCTGCGCCGGTGCAACGGTGATGCTGTCGCCGGTGTGGATGCCCATCGGGTCCAGGTTCTCGATGCTGCACACGATGATGCAGTTGTCGGCGCGGTCACGCACAACTTCCATCTCGAACTCTTTCCAGCCGATCAGGCTTTCCTCGATCAGCAGTTCCTTGGTCGGGGAAAGGTCCAGGCCGCGCTTGCAGATCTCTTCGAACTCTTCCGGGTTGTAGGCAATCCCGCCGCCGGTGCCGCCCATCGTGAAGCTGGGGCGAATGACCATCGGGAAGCCCGAGTGCACGGCCTCGCCACCGAGCTCGGCCTGGATGCGCTTTTGCACCACCAGCGCCTCTTCCATGCTGTGAGCGATGCCACTCTTGGCCGAGTCCAGGCCGATGGACGTCATCGCGTCCTTGAACTTCATGCGGTCTTCGGCCTTCTCGATGGCCTGCTCGTTGGCGCCGATCATTTCGACGCCGTACTTGGCCAGCACGCCGTTGCGGTGCAGATCGAGCGCACAGTTCAGCGCCGTCTGGCCGCCCATGGTGGGCAGCAGCGCCATCGTGTCGTCCGGACGCGCGGCGCGCTCCTTGGCGATGATCTTCTCCAGCACCTGCCAGGTGATGGGCTCGATGTAGGTGGCGTCGGCCATGCCCGGGTCGGTCATGATCGTCGCCGGGTTGCTGTTGACGAGCACGACGCGGTAGCCCTCCTCGCGCAGCGCCTTGCAGGCCTGCGCGCCGGAGTAGTCGAACTCGCAGGCTTGGCCAATGACGATCGGACCGGCGCCGATGATGAGGACAGTCTTGAGGTCAGTGCGCTTAGGCATGCTTCTTCTCCGCCATCAGCGTCGTGAAACGATCAAAGAGGTAGTCGATGTCGTGCGGCCCAGGGCTCGCTTCGGGGTGGCCCTGGAAGCAGAAGGCCGGCTTGTCGGTGCGTGCCAGGCCTTGCAGCGTGCCGTCGAAAAGGCTGATGTGCGTGGGGCGCAGGTTCGCGGGCAAGCTCTTCTCGTCGACCGCAAAGCCGTGGTTCTGGCTCGTGATGCTGACGCGGCCGCTGTCGAGGTCCTTCACCGGGTGGTTGGCCCCGTGGTGGCCGAACTTCATCTTGAAGGTCTTCGCGCCCGAGGCCAGCGCCATGATCTGGTGGCCCAGGCAGATGCCGAAGGTGGGCAGACCGGTTTCGATGAGCGCACGCGTGGCGGCGATGGCGTAGCCGCAGGGTTCGGGGTCGCCGGGGCCGTTGCTGAGGAAGATGCCGTCGGGCTTCATCGCCAGCACTGCAGCCGCGGGCGTCTTCGCCGGCACCACGGTGAGGCGGCAGCCGCGGCTGGCCAGCATGCGCAGGATGTTGAACTTGACGCCGAAGTCGTAGGCCACGACATGGTGCTTGGCCTCGGCAAGTTCGCCGTAGCCGCTGTCCAGCGTCCACTCGGTCTGCGTCCATTCGTAGCGCTCGCTCGTCGAGACCACCTGCGCCAGGTCCAGCCCCGCCATCGAGGGCGCCGCCTGCGCCGCGGCGATGGCGTCGGCCACGTCGGCAGGCGTCACGCGGTAACCGACGGGATAGCTGGTGATGCTGCCGTTCTGCGCGCCGGTGCTGCGCAGCACACGCGTCAGGCGGCGCGTGTCGATGCCGGCGATGGCCACGGTGCCCTCGCGCGCCAGGTACTCGGGCAGCGACATCGTGGCGCGGTAGTTCGAGACCCGCAGCGACACGTCCTTGACGATCAGGCCTGCGGCGTGGACCTTGCTGGCCTCGACATCCTCGGCGTTGACGCCGACGTTGCCGATGTGCGGGTAGGTCAGCGTGACGATCTGTCGGCAGTAGCTCGGGTCGGTCAGGATTTCCTGGTAACCGGTGAGCGCGGTGTTGAACACCACTTCACCGACCGTGCGGCCGGCGGCGCCGACGCTGTTACCGAGGAAGGTGGTGCCGTCTGCAAGGGCAAGCAGCGCGGGGGGCAGCGGGGGGACCAGTGACGGCAGCAAAGGCAAAGCTCCGGGGTTCGCGCGCACCCAGCGCCGTCCTTCTTTCCCTGTGCGGCCAGGGGTGAAGGAGGGGTCCGAGGGGAAACCGACTGCGGAGTTTCGCTAGGGCTGCGTTGTTAGCGGGTAAACCGCCGGAGTATAGCCGGGGCCGGGCTGCTCAACGGGCAAACCCTGAGCCTACGCGCCCAGGCACGGCGCTTCAGGCCACAAGCGCGGCAATGCCGGCGCGCGCGATCTGCGCGTCCTCGGTCGACTTGACGCCGCTGACACCCACCGCGCCGATCACCTGGCCCTCGACGACGATGGGCACACCGCCCTCCAGCATGCCGTGCAGCACCGGCGCACTGAGAAAGGACACGCGGCCGCCGTTGATCATGTCCTCGTAGACCTTGCTCTCCCGCCGGCCCAGCGCCGCGGTGCGCGCCTTGGCGGGGGCGATCTCGGCGGAGATCGGCGCCGCGCCGTCCAGGCGCTGCAACCACAGCAGGTGGCCACCGTCGTCGACGATGGCCAGGGTGACGGCCCAGCCGTTGCGGGTCGCCTCGGCTTCGGCGGCGGCCGCGATGGCCCGGGTGTCTTCGAGCGTGAGGGTGGGTTTGGTCTTCATGGGCGCAACGATAACGCCAGACGCAGGCCCGATATCTGGCAGCCTGGGTAGGGCCATCGGGCCCGTGCGGTGCGCGCCCTAGAATACGGTTCGCGTCGAAGTTGGCGCCTTGTCCTACTTCCTGGAGATTTCATGAATCAGAGCGTGCAGAACTATCCTGGCCTCGCCGGTAGCGGCGCGCTGGCCGAGCAGCGCAACCGCGTGTTGCGCAATACCTACTGGCTGCTGGCGCTGTCGATGGTGCCCACCGTGCTGGGCGCCTGGATCGGCGTGCAATCCGGCTTCATGAGGGCCATGGGCCCGGGCATGAGCGCCATCATCTTCCTGGTCGGCGCCTTCGGTTTGATGTTTGCGGTCGAGAAGTTCAAGAACTCCGCTGCCGGTGTCCCGCTGCTGCTGGGCTTCACCTTTTTCATGGGCCTGATGCTGTCGCGCCTGCTGGGCTCGGTGCTGGGCCTGGCCAACGGCGGCAGCCTCATCATGCTGGCCTTCGGCGGTACCGGTGCCATCTTCCTGGGCATGGCGACGCTGAGCAGCGTGATCAAGCGCGACCTGTCCAACATGGGCAAGTTCCTGTTCATCGGCATGATCATGTTGCTGGTGGCGATGGTCGCCAACATCTTCATCCAGAGCAGCGCGCTGATGATCACGCTATCGGTGCTGGCCATCGGCATCTTCTCGGCCTTCATCCTGCACGACCTGAAGCAGGTGCAGGACGGCGTCCAGACCAACTACATCAGCGCCACGCTGGGCGTCTACCTGAGCCTGTACAACGTGTTCAGCAACCTGCTGGCTTTGCTCGGCATCTTCGGCGGCGAACGGGACTGACGAGCCCACCCCCGAAGCGGCCGCGCCGCTCCCCCTCAAGGGGGCAACGCCAACGGCCCGGCAGAGCCGGTTCCGCGGCGTTCACTAGATGAATCACAGGGGCCCTTCGGGGCCCCTTGTTCATTCCGGCCCGCGGTCGAAGACCGCCATCGACTCCACGTGCGCGGTGTGCGGGAACATGTTCACCACGCCCGCCAGGCTGCAGCGGTAGCCGGCCTGGTGCACCAGCAGGCCGGCATCGCGGGCCAGCGTGGCGGGGTTGCAACTGACGTAGACGATGCGCCGCGGCAGTTCGAAGCCTCCGGCGGCGTGGAGGTCGGCCACCGCCTTGGCCAGCGCGAAGGCGCCTTCACGCGGCGGGTCGACCAGCCAGCGCTGGGCACTTCCGGCGGCGTGCAGATCGGCCGGCGTGATCTCGAACAGGTTGCGCGCCTCGAAGGCTGTCTTCGCCTCAAGGCCGTTGAGCCTGGCGTTCTCGCGCGCCCGCGCCACCAGCACCTCGCTACCCTCGATGCCCAGCACCTGGCGCGCGCGCGTGGCCAGCGGCAGCGTGAAGTTGCCCAGGCCGCAGAACCAGTCGATCACCCGCTCGTCGGGCTGCGGGTCCAGCAGGCGCAACGCGCGGTCGACGAGCACGCGGTTGATGTGCGGGTTGACCTGCGTGAAATCGGTGGGCTTGAAGGGCATCGTGATGCCGAACTCGGGCAGCCGGTAGGCCAGCACCGGCCCGCCTTCATCCAGCAGGTGCACGGTCTCCGGGCCCTTGGGCTGCAGCCACCACTGCACTGAATGCACGGCAGCGAATTCACGCAGGCGCTGCGCGTCGGCGGCGCTCACGGGCGCCAGATTGCGCAGCACGAGCGCGGTCACCAGGCCGTTGGCGCCGTCGCCCACCGCCAGTTCGATCTGCGGCATCTGTTCGCGCAGGTCCATGGCGCCGATCAGCGCGCGCAGCGGCATCAGCATCGCGCTCACGTGCGCGGGCAGCACCGGGCAGACCCGCATGTCGGCCACGTAGCGCGACTTGCGCTCGTGGAAGCCGACCAGCACCGTGTTCTTCTTGGCCACCCAGCGCACCGACAGGCGTGCACGGTCTCGGTAGCCCCAGGCCGGCCCCTCGATGGGCCGCAGCAGGCGTTCGGGCTTGACCTTGGCCAGGTGCCAGAGGTTGTCCTCCAGCACCCGCTGCTTCACCGCCACCTGCGCCGCTGGGTGCAGGTGCTGCATCTTGCAGCCGCCGCAGGCGCCGGCGTGCAGACCGAAGTGCGGGCAGCCGGGGCGCACACGCTGCGAACTCTCGCGCGCCAGCCCGCACATCTGGCCCTGTTCCCAGTTGTTCTTCTTGCGCGAGACGCTGACCTGCACCCGCTCGCCGGGCAAGGCGCCTTCGATGAACACCACCTTGCCGGGGCTGGTGCTGCCGTCGGGGGCTTCGGTGTTGGCGCGGCGGGCCACGCCCTGCGCTTCGAGGTCGAGCGATTCGACCTCGAGCCAATCAAATCCACTGCTCATCGGCCCGGATTATCCAGCCCTCGGCGTGCCGCCCGAGCGCAACCCTCAGCGCGACGGCAGCAGGCGCGACGGGTCGACAGGTTTGCCCTGGCGGCGGATCTCGAAGTGCAGTTGCACACGTTCGGCGTCGCTGGAACCCATCTCGGCGATCTTCTGGCCACGACGCACCACCTGGTCTTCCTTGACCAGCAGCGTCTGGTTGTGCGCGTAGGCCGTCAGGTAGGTGGCGTTGTGCTTGACGATCACCAGGTTGCCGTAGCCGCGCAGCCCGGCGCCGGCGTAGACGACGCGGCCGTCGGCCGCCGCGTAGACCGGATCGCCGGCCTTGCCGGTGATGGCCAGGCCCTTGCTCTTGACGTCGTCGAAGGGCGTGACGACGGCGCCGGCGGCGGGCCACATCCAGTTCGGTTCAGCTTCGGCGTCGCGCGGCGCGGCGGCGGCCGGCGCGGCTGCAACGGGTGCGGAGGCCGCTGTGGGTGTCGACGCCGGCGCGTCCAGCGGGCGCGACTCGATGCGGCCCGGTGCGGCCACGGGCTGCGTGTTCGCGACCGCGGCATCCGGGATCGGCGGCACGACGCGCAGCACCTGCCCAACCTCGATCAGGTTGGCGTTGTCGATGCCATTCCAGCGTGCGATGTCGCGCCAGTTCTGGCCGTTTTCCAGCCCAACGCGGATCATCGTGTCGCCCGGCTTGACGGTGTAGTAACCGGGCTTGCCGGCGTTTTCGGCGCCCGGCAGCGGCTTGGCGGCAAGCTCGGCTGTGGCCAACGGTGCCACTGACAGCGAGGTGCCCGCCGACACAGGCGCCGTCGGGCGCGGGCTCGTCGTGGCGGGCCGGCGGTCTTCCACCGGCGCGCGGTGCGAAGGCGAGGCACAGGCCGCCAGCAGCGACACCAGCATCACCAGGGCGGACAAGGCGCGCAAGCGCCGCGGGGTCATGGGTTCAGGAGAGGTCTTGGGCTTCATGCAGCACCTGATTTTAGGGGCACGAAGTGCACGGCATCCTGCCAGTGCCGTACCAGGCCTTCGGGCTGCCGGTCGACCACCAGCAGCACCTGGCCGCCGCGCGCCGCGTCCTGGATCGGCGCCACCAGGCGGCCACCGACGGCCAGCTGGTCGAGCCAGGCCTGCGGCAGGTCTTCACCACCGGCTGCAGCGATGATGCTGTCATAGGGCGCACGCGGTGCATGACCGAGCCGGCCGTCGCCATAGACCAGGCGCAGGTCGCCGTGGCGGTGCGCCGCAAGGTTTTCGCGCGCCTTGTCGTGCAGGCCCTTCAGGCGCTCGATCGAGACCACGCTGCGCCCCACCAGCGCCAGCAACGCCGCCTGGTAGCCGCAGCCGGTGCCGATCTCGAGCACCCGACCCAGATGGCCCTGGGTGCGTGCCGTGGCGCCTTCGGCCAGCAGGCTGAGCATGCGCGCCACCACCGACGGTTTGCTGATGGTCTGCGACAGGCCGATGGGCAGGCTCGTATCCTCGTAGGCCTGGATGGCCAGCGCGCTGTCGACAAAACGGTGGCGCTCGACCGTCGCAAACGCGTTCAGCACAGCCTCGTGGCGCACACCGTCGGCGCGCAGGCGCTGCACCATGCGCTGGCGCACGGCGGCCGAATCGAGCCCCAGGCCGCTGGGCGCGGCGCGCCCCGAGGCGTGCTGCGCGGCGGTCTGCGCTGCGTGCTGCAGCGGCGCCTGCGGGCGCAGCGTCTCGGTCGCCGTCTTCCGCGCGCGCCCATGCACGCGGTCCAGCGCCATCGGGAAACGGGGCGGCGACGGCGGGCGTGTCATGCCGGGCGGCCAGCCAGGCGCGCGGCCCAGGTGGCGCTGGCGGCGTGGTCGGTGAGGTCGACCTGCAGCGGCGTGATAGAGACACAGCCGTTGGCCACGGCATGGAAGTCGGTGCCTTCACCGCATTCGCGGGCGTCGCCTGCGGGGCCGATCCAGTAGATGGGTTCGCCGCGCGGGTTGGTCTGGCGGATCACGGGCTCGCTGGCGTGACGGCGGCCCAGCCGCGTGATGACGCGCGGCAGCGTCAGCGCATCGGCGCGGTTCGGGATGTTGACGTTCAGCAGCCAGGGCTCGCCGCCCAGCGGCGCCTGTGCCAGCACCTGCTCGACCACCGAACGTGCGGTGGCCGCAGCGGCCTCGATCTCGCCCCAGCCCTTTTGTGCCTGCGAAAAGGCGATCGCAGGCACGCCGAAGAGGTAACCCTCCATCGCCGCGGCGACGGTGCCCGAATACAGCGTGTCGTCGCCCATGTTGGCGCCGTTGTTGATGCCCGAGAGCACCAGATCGGGCTTGTAGCCGAGCACCCCGGTCAGCGCCACGTGCACACTGTCGGACGGTGTGCCGTTGACGACGTGGAAACCCTGCACGTGTTCACCACGCGCGGTGAAGATGTTCAGCGGCCGGCCCAGCGTCAAGGCGTTCGAGGTGCCGCTGGCGTTCTGTTCCGGGGCGAAAACCGCGATCTCGCCCAGGCCCTGGCAGGCCTGCACAAGAGCGGCCAGTCCGGGCGCCAGGTAACCGTCGTCGTTGGCGATGAGGATGCGCATCGCCGCATTGTAGGGAGCGCCCTGCTCAGGCCCCGGCCAGCGCCGCCACGCAGCCGCAGGCGACCTGCTCTGCGGCGGCAGCGTCGGCAGCCGCCGCCCACAGGGGCGCGGTGGGGCTGTCTGTCATGCCGGGCTTGCCTCGAGGGGGTGCTGATCGAGCTCCATGCCGGCCGGCCAGGCCGCACTTTCGCGGCTAAGCTTCACACATGGACATCGACAGCTTCGACGGCCTGCTGCGCGCCGCGCGCGCGCAGACCCAACCGCAACGCTTGCTGCTGGTCTTCGCCGGCGCCGAGTTGCCTGCCGACGCCACGGCCGAACAGCGCGCCGCATTCGAGGCCGGTGTAGCCGGTGAACTGGCACCGCTGATGTGCGTCGACAAGGACCCACAGGCCTTGCCCGACTTCGCCGCGCTGCTGACCGAAGCGCAAACGCTGGGACCGCGCTGGGCGCTGGTTTTTGCCGGGGCACTGTCGGGCCAGGGCGGCGAGCCGCCTTCAGCCCCGCTGGTGGATGCCGCGCTGCAGCGCATGGTGGAGTCCGTGCGCGGCGGTGACATCGACCGCTTCATCCCCTTCGACCGCAACGGCGACGCCGTGCGCATGGGCTGAAAGCTCTCAGCCCACCGGCGTGAAATCGCCGGGGGCCTTCGCCAGCCAAGCAAGCCCTTCCGGGCTTGCTCGCGCGGCTTCAGCCCGGCCGGCCCGTCGCGTACACCGCGGCCTGCACACGCGAGCTGAGGTTCAGCTTGCGCAGGATGTGCTGGACGTGGATCTTCACCGTCGTCTCGGCGATGTCCAGCGCGCGGGCGATCTCCTTGTTGCTGGCGCCCTTGGCGATGTGGGCCAGGATCTCTCGCTCGCGCGGCGACAGGCTGTGGATGGGGTCGCTGTCGACGGCCGGCGCTGGCCGCGGCGCGTCGCCGCCCAGCGTCTGGAAGGCGTTGACGAGCTTGCTCGTCATCTCGGGGCTGACCACCGACTCGCCGGCCATGGTGCGCAGCAGCGCCGCGGCGAGCACCTCGCTGTCCACGGTCTTCAGCAGGTAGCCGCAGGCGCCGCCGCGCAGCGCCGCGGCCAGGTCGCGTTCATCCTCGCTCACGGTCAGCATCAGCACCCTCGCCAGCGGTGCCGCCACCTTCAGGCCCTCCAGGGCGTCGACGCCCTTCACGCCGGGCAGGTGGTTGTCGAGCAGCACCACGTCGGGCTGCGTCTCGGCCGCGCGACGCAGTGCCTCGCCGGCGTCGCCGGCCTCGGCCACCACCGTGAAGCGGTTGTCGGTCGACAGCAGCGCGATGAGCCCGCGACGGAACAGGCTGTGGTCGTCGACCACCAGCACGCGCACCGTGGCCGGCGGCATCATGCGGCCAGCCTCTGGCGCTCGGGCAGCGTCAGCACGACGCAGGTGCCGGAACCGGGCACCGAGCTCACTTCCACCGTCGCACCGATGCCCTGCGCACGTTCGCGCATGATGCGCAGGCCGACATGGGTCTGGTCCATCGCGTCGGGTTCGTCGGTGAAACCGCGGCCGTCGTCGCGCACCTCGACGCGCCACTGCGGCGCCTGCTGTACGTCCACCCAGACCTCGCGCGCCCGGGCGTGCTTGCGCACGTTCGACAGCGCCTCCTGCACCACGTGGAGCACCTGCACCTGCACGTCGGCGTCCAGCGGCAGGCCGTGGCCTTCGACGTGCAGGTGCGTCCTGAGCCCGGTCTGGTGCTCGAACTTCTGCAGCGTGGTCTGCAGCGCCGGCGTGATGTCCTCGGTGTTGGTGCGCGTGCGGAAGTGCACCAGCAGTTCGCGCACGTCCGACAGGCTCTCATGCACGCCGGCGTCCAGCTCGCCCAGCGTGCGCTCGACCTGCACCGCGTCCTGGCGCTTGAGCGCGCCGCGCAGCAGGCCGACCTGGATCTTCAGGAAGGCCAGGCTCTGGGCAATGGAGTCGTGCAGTTCACGCGCCAGCAGGCTGCGCTCCTCGGCCACCGCGGTCTCGCGTTCCAGCGCGTCGGCGCGCAGGCCCTCGATGGCGCCGGCCAGGTGGCTGGCCAGGGTCTCGAGCAGCGTGCGGTCGTCGTCGGCCAGCACCGAGGGCGTGCGGTAGAACAGGTTCAGCTCGCCCACCAGCCTTTCCTGCAGCCGCACCGGCACGCTGACCACGGTCTCGAAGCCGGCGCGCTGGCAGTGGCCCAGCATGCCGGCGTCGCCCTCGGGGCGGATGGGGATCACCCGTGTCACCGCCTGGGCTTGCGGCTGGCCGCAGAAGCAGGCGCCGGTGGGCACACACTGCTCCTCGTCGACCAAGGCCTGCGGCAGGCAGTCCGAGGCCAGCATCAGGTAACGCTGGTTGCTTTCGTCCGACCAGCGCACGGCCGACGCATCGGCATGCGCCACCTGCCGCAGCTGGCGCGCAAAACCCTGCGCCAGCTCGTCCAGGCTGGTGGCACGTGCAACGAAGGCCGCGGCCTCGTAGAGCGCGGCCAGGCGCGCGTGCTGTTGCGCCAGCCCCAGCGTCTTCTCCTGCACGCGGGCCTCGAGGTTCTGGTACAGGCCCTGCAACGTCGCCGCCATCTGGTTGAAGCCCCGCGACAGCGCGCCGAACTCGTCGTCGCTGCCAACCTCGACACGCGCCGTGAGGTCGCCCTCGCCCACGCGCGCCAGGCCCGACTGCAGGCGCGCCAGCGGGTTGAAGACAAAGAGGTAGGCGGCGTAAAGCAGCGTCACCGCGCTGCCGATGGCCAGGGCCATCATCACGAACTGGAAGCTGTTGAGCAGCGTCGTCCAGCGCGCCAGCTGCGATTCGATGGCGCTGACGAAGGTGTCGACATGGGCGACGAAGGCCTCGGCCTGCGCGGCCGTCGCGTCGGCCGGCGGCAGCGGCGGCTGGCTCCAGCGCAGGCGCAGCGCCGTCCAGGCCTGCTGCACCCTGTCGAAGGCGGCCTGCGAGGCCGCATCGCGCGGCACGAAGAGCGGCCGCGCCGGGTCGCCGCTGCGCAGCAGGGCCAGCGTGTTCTCGAACTTCGCAAGCTGCGCCTGCAGGCGCGCCGGGTCGGGGCCGGGCAGGGTCTGCGCCAGGCGCCAGGTCTGCATGCGCATGCGCCCGGCCTCGTTCACCGCGGCGGCACCACCTTCCAGCTGCCAGGTGACCAGAACGTCAGCCCGATCGAGGCCATCGCCATCACCATCAGCACGGCGCCGATGGCGCCGAGCTTGGTGGCGAGGGTGTGGGTGCGGCGCATGGGCGGACTGTATGACAGGGCCTGGCCGTGCAGGTTGCGTTGAGCCAAGGCAATGCGCGGACGGGGAACTGGCGCGCAGCACCTTGATCTCTGGCGGCAGACGCCCAAGATGGAGGCTGACAGGAGGATGTCCATGAACCCCGTCCGCCCCGCCGCCGTGGCCGGCAGTTTCTACCCCGGCAACCCGCAGGCGCTGCGCCAGGCCGTAGCGCAGCACCTGGGCCGCGCGCCCGCAGCAGCGCGCGGTGCGGCGGCGCGGGGCCCCAAGCTGCTGCTGGTGCCGCACGCCGGCTATGTGTACTCCGGTGACGTGGCCGCGCGAGCCTACGCGCTGCTGGCCCCCTTGCGCGGGCGCATCCGCCGCGTCGTGCTGCTGGGGCCGGCGCACCGGGTGGCGCTGCGCGGCCTGGCCGCCCCACACGCGCAGGCCTTCGAGACGCCGCTGGGCACGGTGCCGGTCGACCAGGCGGCGCTGGCCGCCCTCACCGACCTGCCGCAGTTTCGGTTCAGCGATGCCGCCCATGCCGAGGAGCACGCGCTGGAAGTCCAGCTGCCCTTCCTGCAGACCGTGCTGGGCGAGGGCTTCAGCCTGCTGCCGCTGGTGGTGGGCGAGGCCTCGCCGCAGGCCGTCGAAGAGGTGCTGGACAGGCTGTGGGGCGGCGACGAGACGCTGATCGTGATCAGTTCCGACCTCTCGCATTACCTGCCCTACGGCGAAGCGCGACTGCGCGACCAGCAAACGGTGCAGCGCATCCTGGCCTGCACCCCGCACCTGCGCGGCGAAGAGGCCTGCGGCGCGATGCCGCTGAACGGCGCGCTGCGCGCCGCGGCGCGGCACGGCTTGCAGCCCCGGCTGCTGGACCTGCGCAACTCGGCCGACACTGGCGGCGGCGACCCGGGGCGCGTCGTCGGCTACGCGGCCGTGGCCTTCGCGGCGCCGCCGGATCCGCAAGACGACCGCGCGGAAGACGACAACGATGACGCAGCCGCGCGCGCCGAGTCCGTGGCTGACACGACGCTGAGCCACGCGCTGCTGGTCACCGCGCGCGCCGCGATCGCCGGCGCACTGGGCCTGCCGGCGCCGCCTGCGCCCGCGCACCGGCGCCTGCTCGAACCCGGCGCCAGCTTCGTCACCCTGCACGACGCCCAGGGCGAGTTGCGCGGCTGCGTCGGCCAGCTCGAGGCCCAGGAGCCGCTGGGCGACGACGTGCGCCGCAACGCCCTTGCGGCGGCCTTCCACGACCACCGTTTCACGCCACTGACCGTCGAGGAATGGGCCGGCCTGCAGGTCGAGGTCTCGGTGCTGGGCCCGCTGCAGTCCCTGCCGGCGGCCGCCGGGCTCGAGCAGGCCACGCGCCTGCTGCAGCCGGGCGTCGACGGCGTGGTGCTTACCTGGCGGGGGCGGCGCGGCACCTTCCTGCCGCAGGTCTGGGCCGGCCTGCCCGAACCCCGCGACTTCCTGCAGGCGCTGCTGCGCAAGGCTGGCCTGAGCGCCGACTTCTGGGCCCCCGACATCCAGCTGTGGCGCTACGGCGTCACAGTCCACGAGGAAGTGCACCATGGCTGAGGCCACCCGCGCTGCCGCTGTCCCGCCCCACGACGCGCCCTACCCCGGACGCTGGTGGCACAAACTGCCCGACGGTCGGCTGCAATGCGACCTCTGCCCGCGCGACTGCCGGCTGCACGAGGGCCAGCGCGGCCTGTGTTTTGTGCGTGAACGCCAGGGTGAGGCCATCGTGCTGTCGACCTACGGCCGCAGCTCGGGCTTTGCAATCGATCCCATCGAGAAGAAGCCGCTGAACCACTTCCACCCCGGCTCGGCGGTGTTGTCCTTCGGCACCGCGGGCTGCAACCTGGCCTGCAAGTTCTGCCAGAACTGGGACATCTCGAAGAGCCGCGAGATGGACCGCCTGCAGGACGCCGCCTCGCCGCAGCGCATCGCCGAAGCGGCCCTGCACAGCGGCGTGGCCAGCGTGGCCTTCACCTACAACGACCCGGTGATCTTCGCCGAGTACGCGATGGACACCGCCGACGCCTGCCACGCGCTGGGCATCGAGACCGTGGCCGTCACCGCAGGCTACATCCACCCCGAGCCGCGCGCCGCCTTCTTCGCGAAGATGGACGCCGCCAATGTCGACCTGAAGGCCTTCACCGACAAGTTCTACGTCGAGCAGACGGCCTCGCACCTGGCGCCCGTACTCGACACGCTGCAGTACATCGTGCACGACACGACCTGCTGGCTGGAGATCACGACGCTGCTGATCCCGGGCCTGAACGACAGCACGCCCGAGCTGGAGGCCATGACACGCTGGATCTTCGAGCACCTGGGCCCCGACGTGCCGCTTCACTTCACCGCCTTCCACCCCGACTACAAGCTCGACACGCTGCCGCCGACGCCGGCGGCGACGCTGCAGCGCGCACGGCAGATCGCGCGCGCCGCCGGCCTGCGCCATGTCTATCTCGGCAACGTGCACGACAGCGAAGGCGGTCGCACCGTCTGCCCGGGCTGCCAGGCGCCGCTGATCGAACGCGACTGGCACGCCGTGCTGCACTACGGGCTCAACGAAAACGGCGCCTGCGGGCAATGCGGCACCCGCGTCGCCGGGCGCTTCGACCGCGCCTTTGCCGGCCGCCTGGGCCGCCGCCGCGTGCCGCTGCGCGTCGCCGTGGCCTGATCAGGCCGGCGGCGGCACGCCGCGGCGCTGCGCCATCTCCTGCCCCATCGCGCGCAAGGCCGAAGCCGGCAGCAGCGGCCGCGCCGCCGGGTAGGCCTGGCTCTCTTCGGCTTCGATGTGCGCGGCGTAGAGATCGGCATAGGCCTGCCAGCGCGGCCGCGCCTCGGCCAGGCGCCCCAGCGGGCCGGGCCGCCAGCGGCCGGCCTCGATCTCCACCAGGTCGGCGCGCACGGCGCGCCACTGTTCGACCATCGCCTGGTGGTCATGCTGCAGCCGCCGCACCACGGCGGCCACGGCGGGCCCGCCCTGCGCCAGCAGCAGCGGGAACAGGTGCCGCTCCTCGTCCTCATGGTGCGCCGGGCCGGCCTGGTCGAAGTAGCGCATCACGTCGCGCGCCGCCTGGCGCGCGTCGTGGTCGGCGCCGAGGGCCGCCAGGTGGTCGGCCAGGCGCAGCAGCAGGGCCAGCATGCGCTGCACGCGCTCGTGGCAGGCCAGCAGCATCTCGAAGGGCTCGTCGAAGCCGGCGGCAGGGCTGCGGTGCAGGTTCAGGGGGCTGGTTTGCATGGGGTCTCCCCGGCTGGGGTTTCGAGGACCAGGGCAGACGCATCTTGCGCCGATCCGCAGCAGCCGTCTGACGCGGCGGCCGTGCTCACGGCGCGGGTTCGTGGTAAGAGGCGTAGGGCCCGGTGCCGGCGTTTTGTGCATGAGCTGCCGGCACGAAGGCGCCGCGTTGCACGTCGAAAACATGCACCTCGCCGTCCTCGATGACGTAGTGCCAGCCGTGCAGGCTGAGCTCGCGCGCCTCGACACGTTCACGCACCATGGGGTAGGCCATCAGCCGTTCGAGCTGCAGCACCACGGCGCGCTGCTCGGTGCGGCGCAGCACCTCGGGGCCGGGTTCGGCCATCGGCAGCGCGGCATCGCGGCCCAGTTCCAGCCATTGCCGGAGGTTCAGCGCCGCGGGATGCACGTCGCCGTAGAGCGCACGGATGCCACCGCAGTGGCTGTGCCCGCAGACGACGATGCGCGCGACCTGCAGGTTGAGCACCGCAAACTCGATGGCCGCCGCGGTGCCGTGGAAGCCCGCAGAGCCGTCGTAGGGCGGCACGAAAGCGCCCACGTTGCGCACCAGGAAGAGCTCGCCCGGGCCGGTTCCCGTCAGCAGGTAGGGCACGAGTCGCGAGTCGCTGCAGCCGATGAAGAGCGTGGTCGGGTGCTGGCCATCGTCGACGAGCAGCCTGAAGTGGCTGCGGTGCTGCGGGAAGGCGTCGCTCTGGAAGCGGCGCAGCCGCTCCAGCAGTTCGTCGGGCATGGGCTGCTTTCGTGAGGCGCCGCAGCGTCGCCGCGGCTACTGCACCAGCGGCGAGGCGGCCGCTTGGAGGTCGACACCGCGCAGTTCGGCCTGCCCGGCCAGCAGCTGCAGGTACTGGCGCAGCGCGGTGGCGAAGGCCTGCTGGCGCAGCGCCTGCGCGACGGCGGCGCGCACGCTCTCGTAGGTCGGCTGGGCGCCGGGCTCGCGCGCCAGCACTTCGACCACGTGCAGGCCGAAGCGGGTGGCCACCAGGCGCGGCAGCACGCCGATCTCGGCGTGGCCCAGGATCTCGCGAGCCAGTTCGGGCGCGCAGTCCTCGGCGCGCAGCCACCCGAGTTCGCCGCCGTCGGCGCCGCTGGGGCAGTTCGAGGTGCTGGCTGCCACCGCCGCGAAGCGGCTGCCGCCTGCGTCGCAGCGCAGGTCGAGCAGGCAGGCTTCGGCGCGCTTGCGCAGCAGGTTGACGTCCACACCGGGTGTCACGGCGAACAGCACGTGGCGCACCTGCGCACGTTCACCCACGGCATACCTCGACAAGTTGGCGGCGTGATGCCGGCGGCAGGCCTCTTCACCCGGATCGGGCAGTTTCAGCGCCTCGTCGAGCAGGGTCTCGATGGCCGTGCTGGCTTCATCGGTGATCGCGCCCAGCAGCGGCGGCGGGTCGTCGCCATCCAGCAGGCCGGCGGCCATGGCCGCCTGGCGCAGCAGCTCGGTGCAGGCGCGCTGGCGCAGCGTCTCGTCGTCGATGGGCTCTTGCGGGTCGGCCAGCGGCACGCCGTTGATGCTGGGCGGCAGTTGCAGTGCTTGCATGGTCATCTCCTTCACACCGGGCGCTGCGGCTGGTTCTGGCCGGCGGGCAGGTTGAGGCGGCGCGAACGCACCACCAGGTAGGGCCGGAAGATGTAGGCCAGCGTGCCGAAGCCGCTCCACACGTGCACCAGGCGGCTGAAGGGGAAGAGCAGGAAGATCGTCATGCCCAGCAGCATGTGGGCCTGGAAGTGCCAGGCCAAGCCGGCCACCAGCGCCGCGTTGGGCTGGAAGGTGGCGATGCCCTGCAGGTAGTCGGCCAGGCGCAGCATGGTCTGCGGGTCGGACACGTGCTGGAACGAAGCCGGCAGCGTGGTCAGGCCGATGACCAGCTGCACCCACAGGATGACGAGGATGGCCAGATCGGTGCGGTGGCTGGTGAGGCGGATGCGCGCATCGAAGATGCGCCGGTGCAGCAGCAGGCTCAGGCCGATGAAGCAGATGCCGCCGGCCACGCCACCCGCGATCACCGCCAGCAGCTGCTTCTGCGCTGCGGTGATGAAGATCTCATAGACCGCGTGCGGCGTCAGTTGGCCGAAGAGGTGGCCGAAGAACAGGAAGAGGATGCCGGCATGGAAGAGGTTGCTGCCCCAGCGCAGCTGGCCCGCGCGCAGCAACTGCGACGAGTCGCTCTTCCAGGTGTACTGGTCGCGATCGAAGCGCGCCAGGCTGCCCATGAAAAAGACGGTCAGGCAGATGTACGGGTAGACATTGAAGAGGAAGCTGTGGATGGCGTTCATGTCGACGCTCCTGAGGAAGCTGGGGTGGCCACGCCGGGCGCCTGGCGCCTGACGATCTGGATCGTTTGCGGCTGGTCGGGGCGGCCCTGGCCCTGGGTCGAGCAGCCACCGAAGGCCAGCGGCTCTTCCCAGCTCTCGTCGACCTCGGGCTCGGGCGGCACCGGCACGGCCTGCGCCTTCTCGCCGGCGAGGTCGAGCAGCGCGGCCAACAGGCTGGCGTAGGGGCTCTGCCTCTTCAGCAGGGCGCTGAAGACCACCTGCAGGATGTGCGCGAACTCGCCCAGCAGGGCCTTGGCCTGCTCGGGCGGCTGCGTCGACGCGTACTGCAGCACGACGGTCAGATGGTCGGGCAGTTCACCAGGAGCAAGGTAAAGGCCGGCGGCTTCGTAGGTCTTCACCAGGTCGACCATCGCCGGGCCGCGGTCGCGGCTGTCGCCGTGCACATGCTCGAAGAGGTGCAGCGCGGTGCCACGGCCGCGGTCGAAGAGTTCGACGTACTCGGCCTCGACGTCCAGCCCGCGGTGGCCCTGCGTGCGGCAGGCCAGGCGGTCGATCAGCGCGTCGATCTCGGCCAGGCGGCCGAAGGTCAGCGCACGTTCGTCGTGCAGCGCCGTGTGCAACTCGGGCAGGTGGGCGCGCAGCGTGGCGTCGGGGTAGCTCAGCAGGTGCGCGAGCACACGCAGCGTCAGCGCCATGGGCAGGGGTGCGGGTTTCATCAGGACCATGTCAGAGCTCCGCCTTGATGGGTATGGTGCGTTTCTTCTCGCTGCCGAAGAGGCTGGTTTCCGAGACGCCTTCGCTGCAGCCGTTGCCGAAGCTGAAGCCGCAGCCGCCGCGCACGTTGAAGGCGTTCTCGGCGTATTCGCGGTGCGTTGTCGGGATCACGAAGCGGTCCTCGTAGTTGGCGATGGCCATCACGTGGTACATCTCCTCGACCTCGGCCACGCTCATGCGCACCTGCTCGATGGCGGCGTGGTTGGCCGCACCGTCGACATGCTTGCTGCGCTGGTAGGCGCGCATGGCCAGCATGCGTTCGAGCGCCCGCACGACCGGGAATTCGTCGCCGGCGGTGAGCAGGTTGGCCAGGTACTTGACCGGGATGCGCAACTGCTTGACGTCGGGGATCTCGCCGTTGGTGCCCATCTGCCCTGCGTTGGCGACGGCGGTGATGGGGCTCAGCGGCGGCACGTACCAGACCATCGGCAGCGTGCGGTACTCGGGGTGCAGCGGCAACGCCACCTTCCATTGCACCGCCATCTTGTAGACGGGGCTGTTGCGCGCCGCGTCCATCCAGTTGTCGGGGATGCCATCCTTGCGCGCCTGCGCGATCACGGCCGGGTCGAAGGGGTCGAGAAAGATGTCGAGCTGGGCCTGGTAGAGGTCCTTGTCCTTCTCGACACTCGCTGCTTCCTGGATGCGGTCGGCGTCGTAGAGCAGCACACCCAGGTAGCGGATGCGGCCGACACAGGTTTCACTGCACACCGTGGGCTGGCCGGCTTCGATGCGTGGGTAGCAGAAGATGCACTTCTCGGCCTTGCCGCTCTTCCAGTTGTAGTAGATCTTCTTGTAGGGGCAGCCGCTGACGCACATGCGCCAGCCGCGGCACTTGTCCTGGTCGATGAGGACGATGCCGTCTTCCTCGCGTTTGTAGATCGAGCCCGAAGGACACGAGGCCACACACGCCGGGTTCAGGCAGTGCTCGCACAGCCTGGGCAGGTACATCATGAAGGTGTTCTCGAACTGGCCGTAGATGTCCTTCTGCGTCTTTTCAAAGCCCGCGTCGAAGTTCTTGTCCTTCGAACGCTTGGCAAATTCGCCACCCAGGATCTCTTCCCAGTTCGGGCCCCACTCGATCTTCTCCATGCGCTTGCCGGTGATCAGCGAACGCGGGCGCGCAGTGGGTTGGTGCTGCATTTCCGGCGCCGACTGCAGGTGGTCGTAGTCGAAGGTGAAGGGTTCGTAGTAGTCGTCGATCTGCGGCAGGTTGGGGTTGGCGAAGATGCGCATCAGCAGCTTCCATTTGCCGCCCTGGCGCGGCTCGATGGCACCGTTGGCTTTGCGCACCCAGCCGCCGTTCCACTTGTCCTGGTTCTCCCATTCCTTGGGGTAACCGATGCCGGGTTTGGTCTCGACGTTGTTGAACCAGGCGTACTCGACGCCGGGGCGGCTGGTCCAGACGTTCTTGCAGGTCACGCTGCAGGTGTGGCAGCCGATGCACTTGTCGAGGTTCAGCACCATGCCGATCTGAGCACGGACCTTCATGCGCCTTCTCCTTGGGCTTGCACGAGCGCGGCGCGTTCGTCGCCACGCGGGGTGTCGAGCCAGTCGACCTTGTCCATCTTGCGCACCACCACGAACTCGTCGCGGTTGGTGCCGATGGTTCCGTAGTAGTTGAAGCCGTAGCTGAACTGCGCGTAGCCGCCGATCATGTGCGTCGGCTTGAGCACGATGCGCGTCACGCTGTTGTGGATGCCGCCGCGCACGCCGGTGATGGCCGACCCCGGCGTGTTGATGATCTTCTCCTGCGCGTGGTACATCATCAGCATGCCGGGGTTGACACGCTGGCTGACCACCGCCCGCGCCGCGATGGCGCCGTTGATGTTGAAGACTTCGACCCAGTCGTTGTCCTCGATGCCGGCCTTCTTCGCGTCGTCCTCGCTCAGCCACACCACCGGGCCGCCGCGGTTCAGCGTCAGCATCATCAGGTTGTCGCTGTAGGTGCTGTGGATGCCCCACTTCTGGTGCGGCGTGATGAAGTTCAGCAGGATCTCGGCATGGCCGTTGGGCTTGATGTTGTGGATGCCGGCCGTCGTCTTCAGGTCCACCGGCGGGCGGTAACTTCCGAAGCCTTCACCGAAGGCAATCATCCAGGGGTGGTCCAGGTAGAACTGCTGCCGCCCGGTGAGCGTGCGCCACGGGATGTATTCGTGCACGTTGGTGTAGCCGGCGTTGTAGCTGACGGTCTCGCTCTCGATGCCGCTCCACGTCGGTGAACTGATGATCTTGCGCGGCTGCGCCTGCACGTCGCGGTAACGGATCTTCTCGTCCTCGCGGTACAGCGCCAGGTGGGTGTGGTCGCGCCCGGTCTGCTTGCCCAGCGCCTGCCAGGCCTTCACGGCGACATGGCCGTTGGTCTCGGGCGCCAGTTGCAGGATGACCTCGCAGGCGTCGATGTCGGTGACGATCTTCGGCATGCCCTGCGACACCCCCTCGCCCAGCGTCAGGCCGTTCAGCTGGCCGAGCTGCGTGACCTCGGTCTCGGTCTTCCAGCCTATGCCTTTCCCCCCGTTCCCCAGTTTGTTGAGCAAGGGGCCGAGCGCGGTGAAGCGCTTGAAGGTGTTGGGGTAATCGCGCTCGACCACGGCGATCTGCGGCGCCGTCTTGCCGGGGATCAGTTCGCATTCGCCCTTGCGCCATTCCTTGACGTCGAAAGGCTGCGCCAGCTCGCCGGCGGTGTCGTGCATGATCGGCGTCAGCACGACCTCTTTCTCGACACCCAGGTGGCCGACACAGACTTCGCTGAAGGCCTTCGCGAAGCCTTTGTAGATCTCCCAGTCGCTGCGGCTCTGCCACACCGGGTCCACGGCCGCGGAGAGCGGGTGGATGAAGGGGTGCATGTCGCTGGTGTTGAGGTCGTTCTTCTCGTACCAGCTGGCGGTGGGCAGCACGATGTCGCTGTACAGACAGGTGGTGCTCATGCGGAAGTCCAGCGTCACCACCAGGTCGAGCTTGCCGACCGGCGCGTCCTTGTGCCAGACGACTTCGCTGGGCTTGGCATCGTCGGCACCCAGGTCCTTGCCCTGGATGCCGTTCTCGGTGCCCAGCAGGTGCTTGCAGAAGTACTCGTGGCCCTTGCCCGACGAACCCAGCAGGTTGCTGCGCCAGACAAAGAGGTTGCGCGGCCAGTTCTGCGGCGCGTCGGGGTCTTCGCAGCTCATCTGCAGCGTGCCGTCCTTGAGGCCACGCACGACGTAGTCCTTCGCGTCCATGCCGGCGGCGGTGGCGTCCTTCACCACCTGCAGCGGGTTGGTCTTGAGCTGCGGTGCGCTGGGCAGCCAGCCCATGCGCTCGGCGCGCACGTTGTAGTCGATCATCGTGCCGCCGTAGACACTCTTGTCGGCCAGCGGTGAGACGATTTCCTCCATGCCCAGCTTCTCGTAGCGCCACTGGTCGCTGTGGGCGTAGAAGAAGCTGGTGCTGTTCATCTGCCGCGGCGGGCGACTCCAGTCCAGCGCAAAGGCCAGCGGCACCCAGCCGGTCTGCGGGCGCAGTTTTTCCTGGCCCACGTAATGCGCCCAGCCGCCGCCGCTCTGGCCGATGCAGCCGCACATCATCAGCAGGTTGATGACGCCGCGGTAGTTCATGTCGGCGTGGTACCAGTGGTTCATCGCCGCGCCGATGATGATCATCGACTTGCCCTGCGTCTTGTGCGCGTTTTCGGCGAACTGCCGCGCCACGGTGATGATCTGGTCGCGCGGCGTGCCGGTGATGCTCTCGGCCCAGGCCGGCGTGTAGGCGGCGTTGTCGTCGTAGGTCCGCACCGGGCGGCCGGGCTTGCCGGCCGCGTCCAAGTTCTCCAGGCCGCGGTCGATGCCGTACTGCGCAGCCTGCAGGTCGAAGACCGTGGCCACCAGCGCCTCGCGGTGATCACCCTCCTTGCCCAGGCGCAGGCGCACGGCCGGCACCTGGACGAAGTTGACCTCGCCGTTCTGCGCGTTCGACTTGAAGTGCGGCGTGCTGATGCCACCGAAGTAAGGCAGGCCGACGCCGACCACCTCGTGCGCCTGCGGGTTTGTGGAGTCCGCGTCTTCCAGCACCGACAGCTTCAGCTTGACCTGCTGGCCGTGGCGCGCTTCCTTGTCTTCCAGGTTCCACTTGCCGGCGTCGACCTTGCCGATTTCCGACTCCTGGCCCCAGCGGAAGCCGATGCTGCCGTTGGGCAGCACGGCGCGGCCGTCGGTGTCGAAGGCCACCGTCTTCCACTCAGGATTGTTCTGCTGGCCGAGCTTGCCGTTGAAGTCGCTGGCGCGCAGGTAGCGGTCGGGCACCAGGGTCTGCGTGCCGTCGGGCAGGGTGTGCTGCTTCAGCATCACCAGCAGCGGCAGGTCGGTGTAACGCCGCGCGTAGTTGTCGAAGTAGGGCGAACGTTGCTTGAAGTAGAACTCGTTCAGCGCCACATGGCCCATCGCCATCGCCAGTGCGGCGTCGGTGCCCTGCTTGGGGTGCAGCCAGAGGTCGGCGAGTTTCGCGACCTCGGAATAGTCGGGCGTCACGGCCACCGTCTTGGCGCCCTTGTAGCGCACCTCGGTGAAAAAGTGCGCGTCGGGCGTGCGCGTCTGCGGCACGTTGCTGCCCCAGGCGATGAGGTAGGTGCTGTTGTACCAGTCGGCCGATTCGGGCACGTCGGTCTGCTCGCCCCAGACCTGCGGGCTGGCCGGCGGCAGGTCGCAGTACCAGTCGTAGAAGCTCATGCAGACGCCGCCGATGAGCGACAGGTAACGCGAACCGGCGGCGTAGCTGACCATGCTCATCGCCGGGATGGGCGAGAAGCCGATGACGCGGTCGGGCCCGTGCTTCTTGATGGTGTAGACGTTGGCCGCCGCGATGAGCTGGTTGACCTCGTCCCAGTCGCTGCGCACGAAGCCGCCCATGCCGCGCACCTGCTGGTAGTCGCGGCGCGCGTTGTCGTCTTCGGCGATGCTCGCCCAGGCGTCCACCGGCGTCTTCGCAACCTTCAGTGCGGCGCGCCAGCGTTGCAGCAGGCGGCCACGCACCATCGGGTACTTCACGCGGTTGGCGCTGTAGAGGTACCAGCTGTAGCTGGCGCCGCGCGCGCAGCCGCGCGGCTCGTGGTTGGGCATGTCCCAGCGCGTGCGCGGGTAGTCGGTCTGCTGGGTTTCCCAGGTCACGATGCCGCCCTTGACGTAGATCTTCCAGCTGCACGAACCGGTGCAGTTCACGCCGTGCGTGCTGCGCACGATCTTGTCGTGGGCCCAGCGGTTGCGGTAAGCGTCTTCCCAGGTGCGGTCTCCGCCGGTGGTCACGCCGTGCTCGCCGGAGAAGCTCTCCTTGGGCAGGCTGAAGTGGGTCAGGCGGTCGAGAAAGTGACTCATGGTGCGTCCTTCGGAGAGATGCGGGTCAGCAGGGCATCGGCGCGTTGCGGCGGCTGTAGTGCCACCAGGTCACCGCGATGCAGCTGAGGTAGAAGAGGATGAAGACCTGCAGCGCCGCTTCGGGGCTGCCGGTCATGGCGATGGAACTGCCGTAGCTCTTGGGGATGAAGAAGCCGCCGTAGGCGCCCAGGGCGCTGGCGAAGCCCAGCACGGCGGCGGCTTCCTTGTTGCCTTCGCGCACGGCGCGGGCCTGGGCCTCGGGCTGCGGCTCGGCGGCGCGCTGGCGCTCGGTAAGGAAGATCACCGGGATCATGCGGAAGCTGCTGCCGTTACCCACGCCGGCGGCCGCGAAGAGCAGCAGGAAGCTGGCGAGGAAGCCGCTGAAGTTGCCGCTGCGCCCCGCGCCGGGCAGGAAGTGCTGCACCGCCATCACGCCGGCAGCCATGACGACGAAGACCCAGAAGGTCACGCGCGCGCCGCCCGCCCTGTCGGCCAGCCAGCCACCCAGCGGCCGGCTCAGTGCACCCAGCAGCGGGCCCAGCCACGCGTACTGCAGCGCGTCGATACCCGGGAATTGACTCTGGATCAGCAGCGGCAAGCCCGCCGCGTAGCCGATGAAGCTGCCGAAAGTGCCGATGTACAGCCAGCACATCAGCCAGTTGTGCTTGCGCGTGAAGATCACCGCCTGGTCAGCGAAGCTGCCCTTGGCGTCGGCAATGTCGTTCATGCCCAGCCAGGCCGCCAGCGCGCTGGCGACGATGAAGGGCACCCACACGAAGCCCGCGTTCTGCAGCCACAGCGCCTCGCCCTCGCGGGTGACCTGCGGTGCGCCGCCGAGGGCGCCGAAGATGCCGCTGGTGATGACCACCGGCACGACGAACTGCACCAGGGTCACGCCGAGTTGCCCCAGACCGGCGTTCATGCCCAGCGCGTAGCCCTTCTGCGCGCGCGGGTAGAAGTAGCTGATGTGGGCCATCGAGCTCGCGAAGTTGCCGCCGCCCAGGCCGCACAGCAGCGCCAGCGCCACCATCAGCTCGTAGGGTGTGTCGGGGCGCTGCACGGCAAGGCCGATGCCCAGCGCCGGCAGCAGCAGCACGGCGGTGGCGAGCGCCGTCCAGACGCGGCCGCCGACGAGGGTTGCAGCGAAGGGGTAGAAGATGCGCAGCGTGGCACCACACAGTGCCGGCAGCGCCGCCAGCCAGAACAGCTGGTTGGTGCTGTAGCGGAAGCCGATGTCGGGCAGGTGCACGACCACCGCCGACCACACCATCCACACCGCGAAGGCCAGCATCAGCGCCGGGATCGAAAGCCACAGGTTGCGCCGCGCCACGCGGCAGCCGCGCTGCTCCCAGAACCCGCGGTCTTCGGGTTTCCAGTCGGCGATCAGGTGCGTGGCGACCATGTTCGAGCTGCGGGCTGCGGCGTGGCGGCGTGGCGGCGTGACGTCTCAGGGGTTCTTCACGTACGCGCCGCGGCGCAGGTAGAACCACCAGTTCAGCACCAGGCACACGGCATAGAAGATGGCGAAGCCGTACATCGCGAGCTGCGGCGTGCCGGCCTTGATCTGCTGGCCGATGACCACCGGCGCGATGAAGGCGC
>Ga0105047_10000796_pt1 | contig 55039 bp, 53 predicted proteins | sample MAT04_FD_78384 | JGI IMG/M metagenome (GOLD analysis project Ga0105047, IMG submission 78384) | Freshwater microbial communities from Lake Fryxell liftoff mats and glacier meltwater in Antarctica - MAT-04 (megahit assembly) | ecosystem: Environmental > Aquatic > Freshwater > Ice > Liftoff... | reverse complement strand
TTCGCTCTCGGCGCGACGGCTTTCGCTCTCGGCGCGACGTTGCGCTGCCGTAGCGGCCTCTACACCCGTTGCCAGCACTTCGCCTGCCTGGTTGCACCAGCGCAGCCAGATACCCTGCATACCCTCATACTCGCCTTGCCACAACACGAATCCCAGATCCAGATCACGCAACCACAGACTGGTCATCTCGAACAAGCGGGTCTCCTGGCGCGCAAAGATGCGCAACGGCTCAGCCGACAGATGGCCCTCTGGGTCGTACACGACATAGTAGGCAATGCCAAGGCGCGCATAATCAAGTAGCTTGTTACCCAGCTCACCACCCTTGCGGTTCGACACAACCTCGATCGCAACTTCGGGCGGTTTGCCATATTGCCAGATAAAATAGGAACGATTCTGCTTGGGAAATGGACTCGCCGGCAACTGCACATCGAGGCTTACCAACACATCCGGCACCAGCGGCGGCTGTTCCGTGCTGGCATACAGGGCAACATTCGCCATGGCGACAAACGTGCGCCCGGCGCCCGGCCCAGCCCAAGACGTGTATAGACTGTCCGTCAACAGACGCATCTGCCGCTCTGAAAAGATACCATCCACAGGGGTGTCGTCCTCCGTGACAAGATTGGAAACATCCGGTGCAACGATTTCGTCCTCTTCGTCAGTTACCTGCTGTAGCGCAATCGCATCGATCATGGGGTGATTTTCTCCTCAATCCGCGACAGATCGCTCTGTCATCCCGATGGTGCGTAGTCTAACACCTTGCCCCGCTATGGTCAAGGACCTCAGAACATGCGTTCATGGCGCCGTTCGTCACTTTTCCTCAAAGCCAATCTCGAACATGCTCTCCAAATCGTGGCGCGAGTAGACCTTGAAGGCGATCAACGTCTCCGAGTCACTGATGCCCTCGACCTGCAGCATTTTGGCGGTCACCAGTTCGGCTAACGTCTGATTGTTGGCGACACGCAGAATGGCGACCAGGTCGTACTGACCCGCCACCGAAAACACCTCCGAAATCCCATCGATTTCGGCCAATTCCTCGGCAACCCGGTTGATCTGGTTGCGCTCGATCTTGAGCAGAACGACGGCAGATACCATGGTTTCCCCCTGAGCAGCTTTGCTTGTGCAGCCGCATAGACCGCAGATAGGTTGTTCTCGTCAAGTGATGCAATTCCTACATGAATGGTAGCAGGGGAGTGGAAATCGGGCAACACGTTCACAACGCGAATTTGGGCGAGGCCAATACGCAGCCGCTCGACGTGACCCAGCGTGCTGCATATGGTATGTGACAAGCGAATGCGGTATAGTAGGGACATTAGCGCACTGCACCGGTGTATGATCAAGAATTCGCCAAAGCATATGCTTCGGGTGCGACCCTAATCGCACTGGAGAGATAGGGGTAGATTGATGTCTGCATCCGCCGCACGCCCGCCCAGCCGGCACGCCGCCTATACGTTTCTTGACCGTATGCCCTATTGGCTACTGGCCGCCCTGTTGATCGGCCTCTTTTTTGTCTGGAAGATCACGACCGACGCGACCTACAATGCCATTTTTGCGGCGGTCTCCAAGGGCATCTATGTGACAATCTGGGTGACTGCGGTGTCGTTCTCGGGCGCCATGATTGTGGGCTTGCTGATCGCTCTGGCACGCGTATCCCACAACCGCGCCGTATACGAAGTGGCCACCTTCTACGTGGAGATCGTGCGCGGTGTACCCATGTTGGTGTTGCTGCTTTACATCGCCTTCGTCGTCGCACCCGCGATGATTCTGGGGATCAATTGGATCGGCCAACAACTGAACGGGTGGGGACTTGGCTTGCTGGGCGAGCCGCTGGTGGGCTTCCGCATTCGCGATTTGGACTACGCCGCGCGCGCCATTATTGCCCTGATCATTGCTTACAGCGCGTTTCTGAGCGAGATCTTTCGTGCCGGCATCGAGAGCATCGAGCGCGGTCAAATCGAAGCTGCACACAGCCTGGGCATGTCGCGCTGGCAGGGGCTGCGTTTCGTCGTGCTGCCACAGGCCATCCGTCGCGTTCTGCCCCCGCTGGGTAACGACTTTATCGCCATGCTGAAGGATTCGTCGCTGGTCTCCGTGCTGGGGGTGCCCGACATCACGCGCCTGGGCGACAACTACGCCACAAGTACCTTCCTCTACTTCCAAACCTACAACGTCGTCGCTTTTCTCTACCTGACCATGACCATTCTACTCACGCTCTTTGTGCGCTGGTTAGAACAGCGCATGCCACAAAATGTATAATGAGATTTGGCGCTTTTCCGCTGGTGTCATGATAATGCAAGGGTGCGCGGAACGCTCGCGCCATCCGGTACGTTCCAGGTCAAGCATGGTTTGCACTCACAACTATTTTCAGCTTTGGCGATAACCGGTAGATAGCCAGCTAGATCCCCAGCCACAAAAAGGAGTCCAATCTTGAACAAACGATCTCACAAACTCACTTCGCTCGCTGTCGCGGCCAGTTTGCTCTGGGCAACACTGCCGTGGACAGTCGTGCAGGCGGCGGCCTTGCCGCCCGCGATCCAACAGACGGAGCCGGCTTCGGATATATTGACACCAGAAGCCTTGGGCAACATCGTCTATAAGACCGAGATGGTACCCGACGGTGCGCAACTCACGGACGGTAAATACGAAGATACCGCCAACAGCACGATCGTCGTTCTTGCGCCGAAGCCCATTGCCTACGGCACCCTGAATGGCCAGGATGCGGCGGCCGTGGTGATTGCCGAGAATGGCGGCGGCAGCGGCACCTTCGTTTACCTGGCCGTGGTTGTGGATCAGGATGGCACACCGGTCAACGTGGCCACCACGCTGCTCGGTGACCGTGTCTACGTGACCAGTCTCGCCATCGCCGACGACCAAATCACGCTCGAAGCGGTGGCGCAGGGACCGAATGATCCCATGTGCTGCCCTTCGCAAATCGTGACACAGACCTACACGCTGGACGGCGACACGCTAACGGTGGTCGACGAGAGCATCATCGGCACTGTGCCGCAAATCAGCATTGCCAACGCGCCCAACGGCTACACCACAACGTTCATCCCGGCGACACCCTATGACGCCAGCAACCCGCCCGGACCGGTCGGGGCGCCGCTGCACACGGTCGTCGCCTTTGGCGAGGACGACCCGACCACCGTGATGCAAGATGGCAAGCCCTACATTGCGGTCTATCCGGCAGCGGCCTATGCCAGCTTGTGGACCGACGCCGGCGACACCACGATTGGCAACACAATCACAAACCTGACCGTATTGCTGGCGGCGCGTCCCGATGCCCCCACCCCACCGATGCCAATTCTGCCGCCGCCGGGTGCCGTCAATGACCTGGCGACCCACGTAGAGTTCATCGATGCCAACGGCTTCAGCGGCGTGCGCTTTGTCGGCCGCGTGGCCCAAGACGCCAGCCCGATCCTAAACGACCAACTCAACTACTATTTCCAGGGGTTGAGCACCGACGGCCAGTTTGTGGTCGTCGCCCAGTCGCCCATCACCACAACGGTCCTGCCCGCTACGGTAAAAGACCTGCCGGCCGACACCGCCAAGAGCGCTACGGATGACTTTGCCACCTATAGCGCCGCCATGGCCACGCAACTCAACGGGCTGGCCGACGCCGACTGGTCGCCAGCACTTAGCACGTTGGACGCCACGATTGCGTCGATGACGCTCACGTATGACGCGACGCTGACCCCGGCCGTGCTGGGCAACCTGGAATATACTGGGTTGCAACTGGCCGTGGACGGCAAGGCGCAACTCACCGATGGCCAGTTTGAAGACACGACCAACCGGGTGCTGGTCGGGATCGGCGCAAACCCGACGGCGGCGTTCGGCGCCATTGACGGCCAACAGGCGGCGGTCGTGATCGTCGGCGAAAGCGGCGTCGGCAGCGCCGGCTTTGAGAATCTAGCGCTCGTCATCGACCAGGATGGCACGCCTACGAACGTGGCGACGACGTTGCTTGGCGACCGCGTGGGTGTCAAGAACCTGGCCATCACCGCAGACGGAGTGATCATCGTCGACATGGTGGCGCAGGGACCAGATGACCCCATGTGCTGCCCGACCATGCCCACCACGCAAGCCTACGCCCTGGTGGATGGTCAGCTTGCGTTGATGGCCCAGGTCGCCGCCACCATCGCCGCCAAGGCCGTCACCGAGCAGGTGCTTGCCACGATTATTCAGCCCACACCCTACGACAGCACCATGCCGCCCGGCCCCCAGGGACAGCCCAAACACCCCGTATGGTCGCTGGACCTTAGCAACCCCAGCACGGTGATGGACGAGCGTGGCGCCTATGTGGCGATCTACAGCGTGCCGGCCTACAAGCAAATGTGGAACGCCGCCGGCGACAATCTGGCCGCCGACACGATTGGCCAGTTGGAGGCTCTGCTCAAGGCCAAACCAGCCAATCCTGAGTCGCCCATGCCGATCCTGCCGGAGCAACCGGGTACGAATGACATTGCCGCACAGGTGGCCTATCTCGATCTGCCCGGCGGCGGCGCCGGTGTGCGTTGGCTGGGTCGCATCAGCCAGGCAGTCATGCCGGTCGAGGCCAACAGCCTGCGCTACTACTTCCAGGGGCTGAGCGCCGACAGCCAGCGCCTGATTGTGGCGCAGATCCCCGTGACGATTCCGGTGGTGGCGGGCGTCTATGCAGGCGACGTAAGTGCCGACGAAATGGCCAAGATTGAAGGCGATTATGCGGGCTACATTGCCGGCGTGACCACCGCGCTGAACGACGCCGCCGGCAGCGACTTTGCGCCCGACCTGGCAGTGCTGGATCAGACAATCCAGTCGATTGTCGTCACCGAAAGCACCGGCGCGCCGGCCAGTGAAGCGGCAACCCCAGCGGCAACCGAAGCCATCACCAGCTCAGCAACGACCACCGCGACTGCGCCGGCAAGTTCTACGGGCGATCTGTCAGGCACCCAGTGGGTGTGGACAGAGACCCTGATGAGTGACGGCACCAAGATCACGCCCATGCTGGCCGATGCGTTCAAGCTGACCTTTAACCCGGACGGCACAGCCAACGCTGCTACCGATTGTAACGCGTTTAGCGGCACCTATGTCGTGGGCAACGACAGTAAGCTGACGATTGACCTGCCCATCTCGACGCGCAAGGGCTGCCCGGATGGGGCACAGGAAGGCGCCTACATCAAGGCCCTGACCAGCATCCAGTCGTATCTGACCCAGGATGGCAACCTCTACCTTATGCTGCCCTTCGACAGCGGCACAATAAACTACGCACCGCTGCCGTAAACCGGTTCGGTGCGTCCAGTCGACCGCGCACTTGGCGGGCTTGACGGCTTCCTGCGGATCAGTTTGGTTCGCAGCCATCCGTCAAGCCCGCCAAGTGCGCGGTCTATTTTTTGCTGTAGGCGCTCAATCTTTGGACAAGCGCGCAGAATTGCATAGAATTAGGATTTATCGATTCTCCCGACATCGCGTTGGTTGCGTTTTTGGAAGTGGAGGAACAAAAATAATGGGTATGGAAGCAAAACAGCCGGCGAACGGCAGACACGAGAACGGCGCGGTGACCGGGACCTTTGCGGTCAAGGCAGGGCTGGCGCAAATGTTGAAAGGGGGCGTGATCATGGACGTCGTCACGGCCGAACAGGCACGCATCGCCGAGGAAGCCGGCGCCTGTGCGGTTATGGCCCTCGAACGTGTGCCGGCTGACATCCGCCGGGACGGCGGCGTGGCGCGCATGAGCGACCCCACGATGATTCGCGCGATCATGGACGCCGTCACCATCCCGGTGATGGCCAAGGCGCGCATCGGCCATTTTGTCGAGGCACAGATTTTACAATCGTTGGGCGTCGACTATATCGACGAGAGCGAAGTGCTGACGCCGGCCGACGAAGAGAATCACATCAACAAGCACAAGTTCACCACGCCGTTTGTGTGCGGTGCGCGCAACTTGGGCGAGGCGCTGCGCCGCATTGCCGAAGGCGCCGCCATGATCCGCACCAAAGGCGAAGCCGGCACCGGCAATGTCGTGGAGGCCGTCCGCCATGCGCGCACGATTAACCGCGAGATCCACCGCCTACAGTCGATGGACGAAGACGAGATGTTCGCCTTTGCCAAGGAGATCCAGGCGCCCTACGAGTTGGTGAGCCAGGTCGCGGCGCTGGGACGCCTCCCCGTCGTCAACTTTGCGGCCGGCGGCATCGCCACCCCGGCTGACGCCGCGCTGATGATGCAGTTGGGGGTCGACGGTGTTTTTGTCGGCTCGGGCATCTTCAAGAGCGGCGACCCAGCCAAGCGTGCGCGTGCCATCGTGCAGGCCACGACCCACTTCAACGACCCGGCCGTGCTGGCCGAGGTCAGTGAAAACCTGGGTGAGGCGATGGTGGGCATCAACATCGACACGCTGGCAGAGAATCAGAAGATGGCGGTAAGAGGGTGGTGAACAGGTAAGAGGGTGAACGTTCACCCTCTCACCTGTTCACCCTCGCGGAAATGTTTATGGACAGCTTTTCAAATCTGACGATCGGCGTGCTTGCGCTGCAGGGTGCATTTCTGGAACACGCGGGGATGGTGCGGCGGCTGGGCGCGCAGGTCGTGGAGGTGCGCAAGCCGGCACAATTGGCTGGGCTGGACGGGCTGATTATGCCTGGCGGCGAGAGCACGGCGATGGGATTGGTGGCCGAGCGTTGGGGGCTGGTAGAGCCGCTGCGCACATGGGTGCGCGCTGGGCGTCCGGTGTGGGGCACTTGCGCCGGCATGATCCTGCTCGCCAACCATGCGGTTGGGCAGAAGGAGGGCGGCCAACCGCTGATCGGCGGGTTGGACATTACGGTCAATCGCAATTACTTCGGGCGCCAGAACGAGAGCTTTGAAACGCTGCTAGAGGTTCCGCTGATGGGCAGTGAACCGTTTCCGGCGGTTTTTATCCGCGCGCCGGCAATTGTAGAGAGTGGGCTTGGCGTTGAGGTGCTGGCGCGCTTGGCTGGTCGGGGAGAAGCCGTGACGGTGGCCGTGCGGCAGGCAAAGATTCTGGCAACGGCATTTCATCCGGAACTGACCGGTGATCTGCGGTGGCATCGCTTGTTTTTGCAGATGGTGCAAACACAACCGGCTGATCAGCGGGCAGGTGCGTTGCACCTTTGAGGTGCGATGCACCTACTCCCCAGTTTTGGCCAATTTTTCGTCGACCAGGAAGGTTACGATCATTTCGAGCGTTTTCTCGCCATACGAGCGGGTGTCGTTCGGGAGTATGGTTTTGAAGTCGAAGTAGTTGCCTTTGCCGTTGTGCATGTAGGGTCCCAAGTCGATAAAGGTGAACTTGCCCGCGGCCTTGGCACGGTTCCAAGGGGATGTCAGCGCCGACGGCCAGCGTCCAGGGAAGAGATAGGGTCCCATGCCCTGCACGACATCCTTGTCACCATAGAAATGGCCTAAGTGCGTGACGTAATCCAGGCCAACGTCGTCCGAGAGCAAGCCGCCCAACGAGACAATATAGATGGGCGCGCGCAATGCGGCGAGGTAAGCGGCCGCCCCGATCGAGATCTGGCCGCCGCCACTCCACCCCAACAGGATGATCGGCTTGGGGTTTTCCAACCGGTACCCATGGCGCAGCAGACCGGCCGCGATCTCTTGTGCAACCCCCAGGTTATAGACCGGCCCGTAGCGTTTGTCGGCCGAGACAAAGACCTGGAACGTATTCCGGGCGTTGATGATAAAGCCAAGCAACGTGTTGGGGTTCTTGAAGCGTAGCTTCTCGATCCAGCGCCAGATGGCGGCAAAGCCCCGCTGACCGGTCAGTCCATTGTTGGTGACCGAATAGGGAAACACATCGTGAATGACTTTGGCGTTGGGCACGCGCGCGGCCAGCCCGTCCACCAGCGGGAGTTCTTCCTCAGGAATCGAGACACCCGAGATGGCGCCGATTCCCGACAGGTACACGATGTATAGGTCAGCCTCTACTTTTACTTCAGCCTGTGCTTCAGCGGCCGCCGCGTCAGCGGTCGTCAGGCTCGCCTGGTGCGTGGTAGAGGGTCCCCAGCCAGCCCACCAGCTCAGCGATTCCATCGGTGCCATGGCGGCCGCCACGAACACGAAGGCCAAGACCCCGATGAGCAGCGTAATGATCATGGTTTGCTTCCGTGCGCGGGTTTGATGTCACCTTGTTTGGCCTGAAAGTCGAGCAGGATATCCAGCGGCGTTACCTTCAAGGAGGATCCCGTAACCTTACGCATAATGAAATCCCGCAAGGCAACAATCGGGCGTCCCACGGTTTGGGCCATCACCAACGTTACCAGCCAGCCAGCCCCCACACCGATCACGGCTGAAACAAAGTCCGTCGCAAATACCACTTCTACGACAACGATGAGGATCAGGAGCACCCAAACGTTGAGCAGGTTGCCGATGTACGGCCCGATGTGCGGGATGAGGATCAGAAAGCCAAAGACGAGCGGCGCCATGCTTAAGCCAACTACGCGCACGACAACACTCATGTCCACTGCTACCGGAAACAGGAAGTTGCCGATGAACGCGATCACGAGACCCCAGATCACAAACTGGACGATGAACAGCAAGCCGTTCACGATCAGGCTGGCGAAAAAACGTCCGCGCCTTACTCGGTTGACAAAGAGGATGAAACTCTGCCCCAGCAAGGTTGAGACGCCGGCGAGAAAGGCAATGCCCACTACAATCCAGTCGGCCATGGGGTTGACGGCGACTACTTCGTAGACTGTGGGGTCAAGCCGCAAAGCAGCGCCGATCACCACGACCAATGCTTCAAGATAGACCACGATGACCCGAAACAAATCACCCACGAGGATTCTCCTTTCAATGGGCTAGTTGTCCCTATCAGCCTCACCCGGCGTTGGTACAGTAGTCGACGCTTCAACCGGCGCTGACGGCAAATCATCCGTTGCGTTGCCCACCAATAGGGGAGGTGGATCGATGAAATGGGAGACATCAACTGGCTTGTCCACATTGGATAACGGCAGGGGCTGCTTGAGGACATCCTGCTGGGTCAGAATGTAGGCGATGGTGTCCAGCGTCTTCTCGCCGTAGCTGCGCTGCCGCTTGTCATTGGGCAGCTTTTCGTTCATATCGAAGTAGTTTCCCTTGCCGTTATGTGAATATGGCCCCAGGCACATGATGTCGATCTTGCCGTTGGCCATGGCTTCGTTCCAAGGCGACTGGGGCAAAATCGGCCAGCGTCCCGCAAAAAACACCCCGCCCAGCGCCTGCACTGGGTCAGCCGTGCCATAGAGGTGCCAGAGATGGTCCACCTTGTCGAAACCAACATCGTCCGAGAGCATGCCGCCGACGGAAATCACGTAGATCGGGCCAGGCAGCGCAGCCAAATAGGTGACGGATCCGATTGCGATCTGCCCGCCGCCACTCCAGCCGAGGATGACAATGGGGCGACCACTTTCAGGGCGGTAGCCATTGCGCAACAGACCGCGGTAAGTTTCGTTGGCGATGCCCAGATTGTAGACCGGGCCATAGCGGCGATCGGCCGAGACAAACAACTGAAACACGTTGCGCAGGTTGACGATCAGCGCCATTACGCTGTTGGGATTCTTTAGACGCATCTTCTCAATTTGGCGCCAAACGCCCGAGAACATGCGATTGCTGGTCAACCCATTGTTCGTAACGGAATAGGGATAGATATCCGTAATGACTTTGCCGCCAGGCAGTTTTTTGGCAAGCCCTTCAAGAAACGGATACTCTTCGTCCGGGATCGACGTGCCAGAAATTGCGCCGATGCCGGATAGGTAGAGCAGGTAGAAATCGGCGTCGGGGATCGCCGCCTCTTTGGCGATTTCCTCTTCGGTCAGCGTGGCCTTTTCCACTGGGGTAGCGCCCCCACCGGCCCACCAACTCAGCGACTCCAGGGGCGCCAGCGCCGCCGCGGCAAAAAGCAGCAGCACGGCGCCCAAAATCAGCAAGGTAATCATTGTTTGCCCCCTTCAACCATGGTCGAAGCGCCTTTGTCGGTGCTGAATTGAATCAAGATATCCTGCGCCGTGGCGTCCATTGAGGAGCCGGTCACCCGTCTCCAAATGCGGTTGCGGACCGCAATAATCGGCTTGCCGATCGTGTTGCTGAGCAGATTCATGAGCAGCCAGCCGAGGCCCACACAGAGCAAGGCGCCCCAAAAACCCGACTCGAACTGGAACTGCACGACATTGATCAAGATCAGGAAACTCCAGACATTGAGCACCTTGCCGAGAAAGGGCCCCATCCAAGGGATCAGGATAAAGAAGCCAAAAATCAGGGGCGCTGTGCTTAGGCCGACAAGCCGAAACATCGATCCAAACGTCACATTCTCCTGAAAGAGAAAGCGTCCGGCAATATAGATGATTGCGCCCCATACGAAGTAGCTGATAATGAACATCAGCCCATTCACAACCAGGCTGAAGAAAAAGCGTCCGCCGCGCACCCGGTTCAGGAAGAGCACGACGCTTTGTCCAAGCAACGTGGCGACGCCGGCCAGAAAAATGATGCCGAAGACCACCCATTTGCTCTGCGGATAGGTGATTACAAACTCGTAGGCGGACGGATTGAGTTGGAGGGCGTAGATGATCCCCTTCCACAAATACTCAAAATACAAGGAAATGTTTTCCAGCACGGAGGACTCCCTTTCATGCGCCTCATCAGTCGCAAAATGCAAGGCTTACGCGTACATGGCCATGGCGGCGCCCGAACGACGATTGAGGCAATAGTACCCCAAAATCTGGCAGGAATCCAATCACACAATTCAAGATGGGTTTCCTAGATTATTGGCCAGTGGACAGCGAAGAAGGCAAGTGTTAGACTTTGCGCTGGATCGTCGCCGCAGGCGTGTTGCGAGCCGTAACCCTTCTTATTGAGTCGATTTAGGTGACCTCAATGGCAGAGTCGAAAATACCCGTCAGCCCATCCAGACCCGCCGCGGACTATGCGGCGGCCATGACGCGTGTCGCGGCCTTGCAGGCCAAAGACGGCCCGGACGTGCGCGAAGACAGCCGCACGCGCCTGTGGACGCGTGGCGAAAAGACCGACCGTGTGATCGTTTACTATCATGGCTACACCAACGCTCCGCCACAGTTCAACCAAATGGGTGAGGATTTCTTCCAGCGCGGCTATACCGTGCTTGTCCCGCGCCTGCCTTATCACGGGCTGAGGGATCCATTGACCAAGGAACAGGAGAAGCTCACCGCCGCGGAGCTGGCGCAGCTTACTCAAGAAACGGTGGACATCGCCCAGGGTCTTGGCGCCAAGGTGACGATTGCCGGCCTCTCGGCTGGAGGCGTCATGGCCGCGTGGGCGGCCCAGAATCGTGCCGACATCGATCTGGCGGTCGGGATGGCGCCGGCGGCCGGCCTGCCCTTTGTGCCGCAGTGGGTCAGCACCCTCTTCCGCAAGGCGTCGCCACATTTGCCCAGCATGTATATCTGGTGGGATCCGCGCGTCAAGGCGAAGATCAATAGGCCCGCGCACGCCTATCCGCGTTTTTCCACGCGTGGCCTGGCCGAGGTCTTTCGCCTGGGGCGGGAGGTGCTCGACGCCGCGGGCATGACGGCGCCCGCCGCCCGCCGCATTCTGAGCGTCACCAGCGCGTTCGACACGGCCGTGCATCTCCCGACGGTCCATCGGTTGGAGACCCGCTGGAAGGAGCACGGCGCTAACATTCGCACCTACGAATTCGCGCGCGACTTGAAGATCTGGCACGACATGATTGACCCGACGTCGCCCACGCAACAAATTGCGATCACCTATCCCGTATTGATAGATCTGATTACCCAATAAGGCGCGGGCAAGCCCTGCATTCCCAACCAGAGATGGAGGCACCTGCCAATGGCGGACATTGCCGTTGCGCTGCAACATGTTTCCAAACGCTTCCCCGGCCCGGCGGGCGAGACCGTCACGGCCGTCAAGGACGTTTCACTACAAATCCAGGATGGCGAGTTTTTTGCGCTGTTGGGTCCTTCCGGCTGCGGCAAGACGACCAGCCTGCGTATGATCGCCGGCTTTGAGTTGCCGACGGAAGGCGAGGTCTACATTCATGGCCGCGCCATGGGCAAGACGCCGCCCTATCAGCGCCCCGTCAATACCGTCTTCCAGAGCTACGCCCTCTTCCCCCACATGACCATTGGCGAGAATGTAGCCTTTGGCTTACAGATGAAGAAGGTCGACAAGCGCGAGACCGCGCAACGGGTCAAGCAGGCGCTGGAGATGGTACGGCTGCCCGGCTATGAGAAACGCAAGCCGAAACAGCTTTCCGGCGGCCAACAGCAGCGCGTGGCCTTGGCCAGGGCGCTGGTCAATCGGCCAGAGGTGCTCCTGCTCGACGAACCGCTGGGGGCGCTCGACCTCAAGCTGCGCAAGGAAATGCAGTTGGAACTCAAGAAGCTGCAGCGCGAGGTCGGCATCACCTTTGTCTTTGTGACGCACGACCAGGAAGAGGCGCTGACCATGAGCGACCGCATCGCCGTCATGTCGCAAGGGGTGGCGCTGCAGGTGGGCACCGCCAATGCGATCTACGAGCACCCCAACTGCAAGTTTGTGGCCGATTTCATCGGCGACACCAACTTTCTGGAAGGCACGATCGGCGAAAAAGAAGGGGATAAGGTGCGAGTCGAACTGCTTGGCGGCGGCAGTGTGTGGGCCACGGCACCCCAGCCACTGACGCGCGGCGCCGCGATCAGCGTTACCGTGCGGCCGGAAAAGATGCACATCCGGGCCGACGCCACGGCAGTGAATGAACTCAGCGGCAGGGTAGCCAACGTCGTTTACATTGGCACCGACACGCAGTATGGCGTCGTCCTGCCGGGAGGACAGGAAATGCGCGTGCGCGAGCAAAACTCGGCGGCCGATTCGCGTTTCCTGGCCACGGAAGGCGACGCCGTGACCATTCGCTTTGCGCCGGAAGCGGCGCGTGTGCTCACGGAGTAGCCCCATGCTGCAGAAACTGCGCGAGAACCGCCCCCTACAAGGCACCTTGCTGATGCTGCCGACCCTGCTGGTCATGGTGTTCCTGCTCGTCATCCCGCTGTTGATGACCGTCGTCACGAGCTTTGGCCAACGCGACCCAGATGGCAACGTGATCTATGCCTTTACCCTGGAAAACTACTGGCGACTGTTGGGATTCACGGCCGACGGCGGCTGGGACTCGCTCTATCTGAACATCTTGTTGCGCTCGTTGACGCTGGCAGTGCAGACCACCGTCCTCGTGATTCTGATGGCGTACCCGCTGGCCTATTTTATCGCGCGCGCCGCCAGCAAATATCGCACCCTCCTGCTTTTTCTGGTGCTGGTGCCGATGTGGACCAATTTCGTGATCCGGATCTACGCTTGGGTGATGATTCTGCGTTCGCAGGGCGTGCTCAATTCGACGCTGGCGATGGTGGCCGGTCTACTCCATGTACCTTTCCAACCACTCGACATGTATCCCTCACAAGGCGCCGTGCTGATTGGCATGGTCTACGAATTTCTGCCCTTCATGATTCTGCCCATTTTTACTTCGCTGGAGAAGATCGAGCCATCCCTCTATGAAGCGTCCGCCGATCTGGGGGCCAACGCGTGGCGCACCCTGTTGCGCGTGACAATCCCGCTGTCCATGCCCGGCGTCGTCGCCGGCACCATTCTCACCTTTGTCCCGGTCATCGGCACCTTCGTGGTCTCCGACATCCTGGGTGGCAAGCAGGTGATCCTGGTCGGCAACCTGGTGCAGCGCCAATTCCTCGACGCCCGCAACCCTCCCTTTGGCTCCGCGGCATCGGTCATCCTGCTGGTGATGACGCTGGCGCTGACGCTCTATTACACGCGGCGCTTTGGCCTGGGTGAGGAGATTGCCGCCGGATGAACACCAGCAGACGCTCGCCTTGGCTGACCTTGTCGGCCATCTTGGTCTACATCTTCTTGTACGCGCCCATCGTCGTCTTGATCGTGTTCTCCTTCAACGCGTCCAAGACAAATATCATGTTCGAAGGAATCGTGAACAAGGGGCCGTGTGGGCCCTTTTACTGGTATTGCCAGCTTTTCCAAAACCAAGATGCGATGGATGCGACGCGCAACACCTTGGTGATCGCCTTCACATCTACGATCATCTCCACCATCATCGGCACCGCGGCCGCCTTGGCGTTGCAACGCTACGACTTCCGCGGCAAAGATGTCTCCGAGACAACGATGTATTTCCCCATTGTCACGCCGGAAATCGTCATGGGCATCGGCATCCTGGTGCTCTTTAGCGCGGTGTTTGGCTGGATCAACACCGGTCTTGGGCTGGCGCCGGACCAGCGCCTGTCGATGGGACTGGGCACGGTAATTGTCTCGCACATCGCGTTCAGCGTCCCCTTCGTGACGCTCGTCGTACGCGCGCGCCTGCACGGTTTCGACAATCGCGTGGAAGAGGCGGCCATGGACCTGGGCGCCAACGAGTTGATGACCTTTGCGCGAGTCACCTTTCCCCTGATTGCGCCCGGTGTGCTGGCGGGCGCCATGTTGGCTTTCACGCTGTCACTCGACGATTTCATCATCACCTTCTTCACAACAGGCCCTGGCGCCACGACGCTGCCGATCTATGTCTATGGTCTGCTGCGCCGTATCGTGACGCCAGAGGTCAACGCGCTCTCGACGATCTGGATCATGGTCGTCCTGGTCGCCGTGGGCATTTCGCAATGGTTTCAAAGCCGCGAGTAAACCATGCACTGTACGATCAGGCGTGGACGGATATTAACGGTCAGTAGCAGGCAGCACAGGCTGCCAGAGGAATAAGACATGCAACGACGATTCGCTGCGGCCCCAATGCTGGCCGCTTGTTTGGTCACAATCACGTGCCTGCTTGCCGCCTGTGGCGGCGCCGGTGGCGCGCAACCGGCAACCGGCGCCATCACCACCAATTCGGGCTTCGTCTGCCCTGAACCCAACCCCCGCTTGGAAGTGACATCCAAGACGCTCAACCTGTTCGTCTGGACCGAGTACATCCCGCAGGACATCCTCACCTGCTTTGAAAAGATCTATGGCGTCACGATCAACCGCGAAGAGTATTCCAGTAACGAAGAAATGTACGCCAAGCTGAGCAAGGGCGCCACCACCTATGACCTGGCCCAGCCTACGGACAACTTCATCCCCCTGTTGATTCGGACCGGTTTGCTGCAAAAACTGGACAATGCCAAGCTGGCCAACCTAAAGAACATTGCGCCCCAATACCTGCCCGTACACGGCGACCCGACCGGCGAGTATGTAATTCCCTATCAGGCTGGCACACAAGCCATCGTGGTCAATACAGATAAAGTCAATCTAGCGCCCACAAGCTGGGCCGACATGTGGAACCCGGCCTACGCCAACCACATGGTCTTCGTCGATGATCCCCGCGTCACCTTCGGGATGGCGCTGTTGGCCGAGGGCAAAGACCCCAACACCAAGGACGCCGCCGTGCTGGAGGCGATCAAGCCCAAAGTCGCCGAACTCGTCAAGAATATCAAGATCTTCGACTCCGACAGCCCAAAGACCGCTTTGATTGCCGGCGACGCCGACCTGGGCATGGTGTGGACCGCCGAAGCCGAACTCGCCAATCGTGAACTGGGTACGATCGAGTACGTCTATCCCAAGGAAGGCCAATTCAACTTTGCCGACGGCTATGTGCTGCTCAAGGACGCACCGCACACCGATGCCGCCTACGCCTTTCTCAATTACTCTCTGCAGGGAGATGTCTTCTGGAAAATGCTGGAGGAATTTCCGTACATCATGCCCAACCAAGCGGCATTGGACTATGCCAAGGCGAATCATCCGGAGATTTATGACGCATATATGAAGTCGCCGATCACCAATACGCCCCAAGAAATCTGGGACAAGGGTCACTGGGTCGAGGATGTGGGCGAAGCAACCCCACTCTATGAGCAGCTATGGACAGAGATCAAGGGACGCTGATGCGTCATCCATTGACGCTCATGCGCGCGAATTGCCGGCCCAAGTACCAGCGGCTCGCCTCGGTGCGATTGGAGACACCGAGGCGTTGATAGATATTTTGTAGATGAAACTTGACCGTGTTGGCGCTGATGTGCAACTGGCGAGTGATCTCGCCGTTGCTGCGCCCTTCGGCCACCAGCGCCAACACGTCCAGTTCGCGTGTCGAAAGCTGGATTTCCGGCTCCTGCTTGACCGGCATGCGCAACCAACTCCGCGCGGCCGCCGGAAAGACCAGTTGTCCTGCCATGACCTGTCGAATGGCGGCCGCCACCTGCTCGGGTGGGTCACACTTGAGGAGCAGACCGTCTGGCCCGGCGGTGATGACCGTTCGCAGCGTCTCCGGATCGTCAAATGCGGTAATCAACAGCACACGTGTACTGGGGTGGCTCGCCCTGATGCGCTCCAGACAGGCGATGCCCCCCAGGTAGGGCATGCGTACGTCCACCACCACGACGTCCGGAGAAAAGCGTGCAACCGCGTCAAGCAACCGCTCACCATCGGTGGCCGTAGCAATCACCCCAATATCTTCTTCTTGCGCCAGCAGGCTACGCAGCCCCTCGAGTACCAGAGCATGATCGTCGGCCAGGACAACGCGGATCGCTTTCATCATTCAACTCCCCTTCGTGCGCGTTTCTACGATAGCCCGCGCACGTCAAGCAGCGGTTGCCATTCGGTTGTGGCGCCCCATGAGATTTCACAGGACGCCGGAGTATCGGTACACTGATGGTCATGAGGCATGCATGCAGGTAATTTCTCGAGCCAACGCAAAATCGCAAGTGCGTGATTGGTCCTTATGGGCAGCGGGCGTGGGGGCGCTGGCTGGCGCAGGTGCAGCAACCTTGGCCTATGCGCTTTGGGTCGAGCCCTTCACGATCGAACTGGAGCGGATCACCATCCGTCTGCCACGGGCGGCTGGACGGCTGCCGGCGCAGGGGCTACGCATCCTGCACATTTCCGATTCTCATTTCAGCGGTCGTGACTGGCGTGAGTACAAGAAGATCGACCGCATCCGTCGATTGGTGACTGGGCTCGAATGCGATCTAGTGGTGCATACCGGCGATTTCCTCCACTACGATAGCGGACTGGAAAACGTACGCACACTGCTTGAGGCACTGCCGCGACCCCGCCTGGGCAGCTTTGGGGTCTTTGGCAACCACGATTATATCCACTACAACATGGGATCGGCGGCGCCGCGCATGTGGCGGAGCTTTCGGCGTGAGGATCGGGCGCGCGGCGCGGCGGCAAGTCCCGTCATGCGCGGGCTGCGCGCCGGCACGCGTTGGTTGCGCTATGTGCGCTATGTGCGCAATACCCCCCTGGACGGGCGCACGGTTGGCGCCAACGATGCGCAGCGCCTCGCCGGCGTCCTTGCTGAACTCGGGATGCAGGTGCTGCACAATCGGGCCGTACACCTCGTCTGCCCCAACGAACCCCTCGACATCTACCTGGCCGGGGTTGACGACTATTCACAGGGGCACCCAGATCTGCGCAACGCGCTCGCCACGATCCCAGCCGCGGCGCCTGTGATCCTGCTCAGCCACAACCCGGACATCATCGACAGCCCAGAAATCGGCGAGGTGGATGTGGTGCTGGCCGGTCATACGCATGGCGGCCAGCTTGTGCTACCGCTGTGGGGCCCGGCGCATACCCAGTCGATCCATCTGACGCGTACCAACATCGCCGGCTATTTCCGCCATGGCCACACGCAGTTTTACATCAGTCGCGGCATGGGGGAAGGCTTCCCCCTGCGCTTCCGCGCCTGGCCACAAATTGCCCTGATCACGATCGTGGGAGAATAACGCCAGCTATGCTCCCCTTTGATCGCTGGCGCGCCCACCTTGTCCAAGAGCTGGCCGGCACGATCCTTGAAATCGGCGTGGGCGCCGGCGCCAACCTGCCGTTTTATCGCCGCGCCCGCCAGGTGTGGGCCATTGAGCCGGACCCGGAACGCGCCCAGACCGCAAGCCGCGTCGCCCAAGCTGCGCACGTTCCGGTTGCGGTGGAGATCGCCACGGCCGAAGCGCTGCCTTTTCCCAACCGGCATGTTGACCATATCGTGTCGAGTCTGGTCTTTTGCTCGGTGAGCGACCCGTACCTGGCGCTAGACGAGCTCCGGCGCGTGCTAAAACCGGGCGGCACTTTGCACATGGTCGAGCACGTACGGCCGCAAACGGCATGGCTCGCCACGCTCTTTGGGGCGGCAACACCTTACTGGAGTTTGATGGCGCACAACTGCCACCTGGACCGGCCAACTGTCGACCTGTTGCGCAGCGAAGGCTGGACAGTCGATGTCCACAAGCGCATTGCCATGCTGGTGCGGCTCAGCGCACGACGGCTTGATTGACTTTGTATCCTGGGGCACGGAAAAAACGTGGGGCAAGGACTAAGATAGAATATCGATCATGCTGTTTGTGATCAACCTGCCAATTGAAGCACCTGAGGAGGATTCTATGGCTTTCAAATTGCCCGATCTGCCCTATGCGCACGAAGCGCTCGAACCGACCATCGATACGACGACGATGCAGATCCATCACGGGAAGCACCACCAGGCGTATGTGACCAACCTGAACAACGCTGTGGCCGGCACCGAATGGGAGAGCATGAGCATCGAGGATCTCTGCAAGAGCATCGACAAGGTGCCCGAGAACATCCGCACCGTGGTGCGCAACAATGGCGGTGGTCATGCCAACCACAGCCTGTTCTGGACGATCATGGGGCCCAACAAGGGCGGCGCCCCCACCGGTGCGGTGGCGGCGGCCATTAACGCCAAGTGGGGCAGTTTTGACGACTTCAAGGCCAAGTTCAAGGCCCTGGGCGTCGGGCGCTTTGGCAGCGGCTGGGCGTGGCTGGTGGTCAAGGCCGATGGCAGCATCGACGCCTACAACCTGCCCAACCAGGACAGCCCCCTTATGCAGGGCGACACCCCGATCCTGGGCGTCGATGTCTGGGAACATGCCTACTACCTGAAGTACCAGAACCGCCGCCCGGACTATTTGGATGCGTGGTGGAGTGTGGTGGACTGGGACGCCGTGGCAAAGAACTACGCTGCAGCAGGCAAGTAAGCCGAGATTGTGCGGTAGCCAAGCTCGACTTCGGATAAGCAAGCATTAGCAAAAGAGACGCGGCCTGGGCTGCGTCTCTTTTGCTAGATTGGTATGCACAGTGGTGGAGCCATGGATCATCTTCTGAGCGCGTTCCGGCGTTGGTTCTCTGGCGCAAATCCGTCGCAATCACCCACATCTGCGCCGCCAGGCGCAATCGAGGCATCCAACGCTCCCCTGGCGCCGGCAGCCGCCTACACGATCCCGGTGTTGCTGGTGCATTACTTCCCACTATGCGACGACAGGATCGATGTCCACGCTACTGGCGACGTCAGCGCTCCGCTAGAGACCATCCGTGAACACACACACACCACCACGCGCCGCGTGATTGAGGCACTCCAGCAAGGCAGCATCTACCACGGCTACAAAGATCCAACGGCGCAACCAAGCCTGCGTTATCAGATTGTGGACAGCATCGAGTTCCTGGAAGCACTGCCCGTCTGGCCAAAGCCGGGTCACCGCGTGCCAATGACCGACTACCATGCCATCATGCGCCGCATCGACGCCCACACATGGGTGACGCAGCGCGGGGTCAAGGAGATCTGGATTTGGGGCTATCACGGCGGCGTGGTCGACCTCTGGGAATCCAACATGGCTGGCCCTTGGGGGGATATCAGCAACAGCGACCGCGACCCGGCGGATTTGCCGGTATTTGATCGGACGTACACGGTTTACCACTATAACTATCAGCGCGGGCCTTCTGAGGCAGTCGAGGATCACATGCACCAGATCGAAGCCGTGCTGCGCCACCGTGACCCCACACTTTTTTGGGACAAGTTTGTGGGCAAGCCGGGTGAGGGCCGCTGCGGCTGGGCGCACTACCCGCCCAACGGCGAGCGCGATTACGACTGGCGCAATGCCAAGTTCGTTTGGAGCGATATCGAGGATTGGCGGCCGGACGGCGGTGGGCAGAAAGTCTACATCAACTGCGATCGCTGGAAGCGCGACAGCCTGCAATGGTTCATCTACTGGATGCAGAACCTACCCGGCGCCAACAATGGGCTACACTATCATGGCCGTCCACTGACCAACTGGTGGGCCTTGATCGGCGACTTCGACGCCGTCATGGCGCAAGGCGGGGGCTTGTAGGGCGATTTAGGCCTCGGCCACAGTGCTCCCGACGCACTCCGCACGCGGCGCCAACAAGACCTCGGCCACGCCGATCTCAGGTGACAGCAGCACGCCAGCGACAGTATCGGCGTCGTGAACCTCCTGGACACCCAGGTTGAGATCAAGCATCGCCAGTTCGACTTGCTGGCGCGCACCTTTGACCAGCAGCACGTCGCCCGCGTGCACGGTGGTTTGGGGGCCAGGCATAGCGCCGCCCGGCGGCCGTTTGAGGAGCGCAAACAACTTGTGGCGCTCTTGCTCCGACAGTGCGTTCGCGTCCCCGACGGCATCACTGCCGTGTTCAACCGCCACCACCGACAGATGATAATGCGAGCCCAGCCCGGCGTCGGCCAGGGTCTTGCCGGTCAAACTGGAGGCCGGCAGCACACGCAGCTGGAAAAGACGCGTGTCAAGCCCGTAGGCGTCGACCACGCTGCTCATCCACTCGCTCACATCGGTTGGGGGATTGGTTGCCTGGCGCGCCTGCAACAGGCGGTAGCCAAACCAAACCATGTAGGCCAACGCCGCCAGAAAAAGGGGTATGCCGATCTTAGCATACTCGAAGAAACCAAAGGCGGCAGCCCGGCCGCCGTCAATGTGTCGGCAATAACGATGTTGGGGGGGTTCCGATCAGCGTCATCATGCCGCCCAGACTGGCGGCAAACGCCATGGGAATCAAGAAGCGCGAGGGCAGGCTCTTCAAGCGCCACACGGCGGTGAGCACGGCCGGCAACAACATGGCAATGGTACCCGTGTTGCTCAGGAAGGCCGAAAGCACGGCGGTCCCCACCATCAGCGCTACCAACAAACGCCGTTCACTGTCGCCGGCCCATCCCGTCAACCGTTGGCCTAGCCAGGCCGTGATACCGGTCTGCGCCAGCCCTTCACCCACGACAAACAAAGCAGCGACCATGATCACCGTCGAGTCGGCAAACCCCGCCAGCGACTGCCCTACCGTCAAGATACCCGTCAGAAACAGGGCAAGCAGCGAGAGCATCGCCACGACATCCGGGCGCAGCTTATTGGAGACAAAGAGAAGGATGGTAATGCCGAGGATTACGAAGGTGAGGATCATCGTACGAGACTACTATGATCGTTGGCGTGGATCCAACGCGTCGCGCAGGCCATCGCCCAGCAAGTTGAACCCGAGCACCGTCAGAATCAAGAAAATGCCGGGGAAAATGATCAACTGGGGCGCCGTGAAGACCTGGTTGCGTTCCTGGCCGATCATGGAACCCCATTCCGCCATGGGTGGCTGTGCCCCCAAGCCCAAGAAGGAGAGCGCGGCCACATCGAGGATCGCCACGGCAATGCCCAGCGTACCCTGCACCACCAGCGGCGTCAAGGCGTTGGGCAGGATACTCTGGGCGAGAATACGATGGGTCGGCGCACCGATCGCCTGGCTGGCCAACACATAATCGTTTTGCTTGATCGACAATACACTGGAGCGCATAATGCGCGCATAGACGGGGATGCTGACAATGCTGATCGTGAGCAGGGTGTTGAACAAACCGGGACCAAGCACCGTCACGATGGCGATGGCCAGAATCAGGCTGGGAAAGGCCAGCATGATATCCACAACACCCATCACGATATTGTCCGTCCATCCACCCGCGTAGCCGGAGATGGCGCCGAAAAACGTGCCGATAATGATAGCAAGGCTCACGGAAAGAATACCGACCGACAACGAAACGCGCGCCCCATAGAGCACCCGGCTATACAGATCGCGCACGTTGCCATCGGTGCCGAAGAAGTGCTGCGGCTTGTCCGCCGGGCAACCCAGGGCGTGAATGCAAGGCGCCTCACGCTTCTTGACGTTCTCGATACCGATCAGCGTCTGAATGGGGTCATGGGTCGCCAATAGGGGCGCCAAAATGGCGATCGAAAAGAGCGTTCCCAAGATGACCATGCCCACGATCGCCGAGCGGCGATGCAACAGCCGGCGCATCGCAGTGCTCCACAGCCCGCGCGGCTTGGTATTGAAGATCGGTTCGACGCGCCCAGGGGCAGTTACGGCTACTGTAGTCATGAACAAGATACTCGGCTACGCTACTTAATACCGAATGCGTGGATCTAGAACGGCATACAGGATATCAACCATCAGGTTGACCATGACATATGTAAACGCAATCACCAAGGTGAAGCCCTGTATCACAGCATAATCACGTGATGAAATGGCATCGAATACGGTGCGGCCCACACCGGTGAGACCAAAAATCGTCTCGGTTAGTACGGCGCCGCTGAGCAACCCGCCCAGGGACAAGCCGATAATGGTAAGGACGGGCAGGAGCGCGTTGCGCATGGCGTGGCGGAAAACGACGGTGCGCTCATCCAAGCCCTTGGCGCGCGCGGTGCGCATGAAGTCAAGATTCATAACCTCGAGCAGACTAGAGCGCGTCATGCGTGCGATAATGGACATGGGGATTGTCGCCAGCACAGTGACCGGCAGAATCAAATGCCTAGACGCATCTGCCGCCAACTCCCGATTGAGGGTCAACACACCATTGATCACATACATCTGCGACAAGAAATCAAGCAAGCCGCGCGGGGCTCCACCCAAACCACCCAGGTTCCAAGCTTCAGCAATTGGCTGTATCATCACGCCGGCTGCCACACGTCCCGACGGCGGCAAAGCCAAAGGCGTACCTTTAAGCACCACGGCGAATAGATAGGCCGCTAGCAGGCCCAACACGAAAATCGGGACCGACACCCCTAAATTGGCAAGCACCATGGTAGCCATGTCGATGGGGGAATTCTGCCAGTAGGCGGCGGTCACACCCAAAATGACACCAAAGATGCTGGCAACCAACAACGACAGCAGCGCCAGTTCGATGGTCACGGGCAGCCGTTCCATCAGCATCTCCGTCACTGGCCGGCCAAACCGCAACGAGTCGCCCAGATCGCCAAAAACGACATGGCCCAAATAGACGCCAAATTGCACGGGAATCGGCTTGTTTAACCCCGTGCGTTCCATATAGGCGTCACAGATTTGGTCAGTGGCTTTTTCCCCCAGCATGGCGCGACAAGGGTCGCCCGGGATCATGCGATTGAGGGCAAAAGTGATGAACAGAATGCCGAGTAGAACAGGTACGGCGAGTACGAGCCGCCGCAGGATGAATTTAACCACAGTCGTTTAGGACGTGAACAAAAGCTGGCTCGAATTGGATTGACCGGATGACTGGGTGAACAGCCATCGCTGCACCCAGTCACCCGGTCGCATAGTCATTTACTCAGCCGGCGGGGCGTTCAGGAATTGCCCGAACAGACCCGAGAAGTACGAGAAGTTGCCTTCGCGGCCCACATGCAGCGGATCTGCCGCATCCCACTGGACGACATAGGACTTAACGACATCGTTGGCATCCAACGTGGCGCCGTCTTGGAAGGTGACGCCCTCACGCAGCGTGAAAACCCACTCGGTCAAGTCGTCACTGGCCGTCCACTCCGTGGCCAACGACGGAACGACGGCACCCGTCTTGGGCTCGTAGGCCAACAGTGACTGTAGAATCTGTTCGCATGCGCGCAGGGTCTCACCGTCGGTCTCGTCCGCACAATACAAGCTGATGGGTTCGGCATTCTGCATCCAAACCAACGTATCGCGGCCGGCTGGGTTCATTAGGCCAAATTGCTCAGCGCCGATGTCCGATGCATAGGCGTTTTCGATTTCAGCCTTGAATGCCGCCGCATTGCCGCCATGGGCGATCGGAATCATTGGCACGTGCTGTTTGACGAGTTCGTTGGCTTTGTCATACCAGGGTTGGCGTTCTTCTGCCGTAGCCTTGGTGCCGCCTTCCTTGAGTTCGGCCCAGATGTCTTCGAACCCTGTGCCAAACTGCTTGGAAGCGCCGGGGCCAAAGTGATAATCCAGGAAGTTGGTAGCATCCGGATAGTCTGCACCCCAGCCAAGCATATGGAAGCCTTCGATCTCGCCAGCGTCGGCGGCATCCAGATAGGCGCCTGACTCCATGACGACGATCTCGACCTCAACCCCAATGTCCTTCAACTGGGCCTGGATGTCCTGGGCCACGACGCCTGGGTTGGGCAGGTAGGTACGCACGACATCACGGTAGCTGATGGTGGTCTTGAAGGGCTTATCCGGCCCGATCACGCCTTCTTCTTCCAGGATCTTTTTGGCTTCGACAGGATCATAATCATACCACGTCGCATCTTTGGAATAGCCAAAAATGGACGGCGGCATGAACTGCGTGGCCAGCGACGAACCCGGCGGATAGAAGTTGTCGATGATGCGCTGACGATCGATGCCCATGGCAAGGGCCTGGCGCACGCGCTCGTTGTCGAACGGCGAGTACGTGTTGTTCATGCCGAGGTAGAAGATATTGGTGCCGCTGCGCCCCTGCAGTTGCAGATTCGGGTCATCCGAGACCGCGGCGAAGTCATCCGGGCCAATGTTATCGACGCCATCGACCGAACCAGCCTGAAGCTCGACCAGACGCTGCGCGCTTTCGGCGCTCCAGCGGAAGATCAAATTTTCGGCCACAGCCGGCGTGCCCCAGTAGTTGGGGTTACGCGTGAAGATCATCTGATCGCCGCGGCGCCACTCGGCTAATTGGTATGGGCCAGTGCCGTTAGGCTTCTCGATCAGGTCGCCGCCGCCGCCCGTTGCCACCAGGTAGTCGGCATCGTTGATGCCAAAAGCCGAGAAGGCTACTTTGGCCGGAAAGGCCACATCCGGGCCACAGAGCGTAAACTTGACGGTCTTGGCATCGACTGCCTCGATCGACTTGAACTCACCACCGTAGTCGCAGTTCTCTGCGGCTACCACCATCGGCTCGAACGGACCGGCGGGCGCCGCCTCAGGGGCGGCCGGCTCGGTGGCCACAGCTTCTGTACCAGTCGTACCGGTGGTCGCCGCGGGTGCAGCGCAGCCGCCAATGACCAGGGCAAGCACGATCGCCACACTCAAGAAAAGCGTAAACTTCCGCATTGTATCGTTCTCCCTTCCTAGGTTAAGCAGAAAAAGGTTGAGAAATTAGACGCAGCAATGGATAGACGCGTTGCGTTCCATCTTTATAAATGAAAAGCGAATGAGAGGCAAATCACCGCACAAGCGCATAGGGTTAGCGCCTTTGTCGCGGATCCAACGCATCGCGCAAACCATCGCCCAAGAAGTTGATACTGAGCACGGTGAGGAAGATGAGCGCCGCCGGCACAAAGGCGAGCCACGACGCCGCCTGCAGGAATTGTGCACCGTCGGTCACCAAACGACCCCAGGTGGGGGTGTCGGGCGGGAAACCCACCCCCAGGAACGAGAGCGTCGACTCCGTGATGATAGCGGCGCCAATTTCCAGCGTGGCGGCAACAATGATCGGGCTAAGCGCATTGGGTAAAATGTGACGAAACATGATCGCCGACCGGCTCACCCCGATGCTGACAGCCGCTTCCACAAATTCCTTCTGTTTGAGCGAAAGGAACGTTGCACGCACGATCCGGGCCGTAGACATCCAGGCCAACGTGCCAATCATCACGACCACGATCACAAAAATCCCGGTTTCCGGGCCAAGCGCCTTGGTCACGGGTACGCGGAAGAGATAGACCGTCAACAGCAATACCGGCAACACCGGCAGTGACAGAAACAAGTCCGTGAGCCGCATCAGCGCGTTGTCGGCGGCGCCGCCGATGAAACCGGAGACGGCGCCCACCAAAGTGCCCAGCGAGACAGCAATCAGCATGGCGACAAAGCCGACCGATAGCGAGATGCGACCGCCAACCATACAGCGGGCCAGCAAGTCGCGGCCGAGTTCATCGGTGCCCAACAGATGACCAGGGGAGAGGGGGGGAACCAGGATAGCCGTATAGTCGAGTGTTTCGGGACTGGTCTTGTAGACCAACGGCCCCAGGAACGCCGCCAAAATGAAGAAAATCAGGATGGCGGCGCCGGCCATCGCCACCTGATGGCGCCGCAGCCGCCGCCACGCATCGCCCCACAGCGTGCGTGCACGTAGCTGTTTCCCCACCATCCCTTCCTGCGGGCGTGGCGCCGCCGCATTGGCTTCGATCATGACTCTCTCGTCAAACTGGCGCCTATGGTTGTCTTCCTGTCCTGCCCGCTAGTTGTAACGCACCCGTGGGTCGAGCACGGCGTACAGCACGTCGGCAATCAAATTAAACGCAACAGTCAGCACAGCAAAGGTGAAGGTCAAGGCCATCACCGTGGGTGTATCCGAATTCTGAATCGACGTAATCAACAACTGGCCGAGCCCATTGACGCGGTAGAGATTCTCGGTGACGATCGCGCCGGCGAAAATGGTGGGAATGCCCAATGCAATCAGGGTAACAACCGGAATCAGGCTGTTGCGCACGACATGACGCGTGATCACGGTGCGTTCTTTGAGCCCCTTGGAGCGCGCCGTGCGCACATATTCCAGTGGCAGATTGTCGAGCATCGACGAGCGTGTGAAGCGCGTCATGGCCGCCGTCTGCTGCACGACGAGCACGGTGACCGGCAACACCATCTGCCGCACCTGCATCCAGAAGGTCTGCCAGTTGGTCACTTGAATCGTCGAATTGTAGACGATCGGGAACCACCCCAGGTTGATCGCAAAAATCAGCATGAGCAGCAGGCCTGTAAAGAACGACGGCACCGAAAAGCCGACAAACGAGCCAAAGGTAGCCGTATGGTCGAAAAGCGTATATTGCTTGGCCGCCGACATAACGCCGATCGGGATGGCGATCAGGACGGCAATGATGTAGGCGCTGCCCACCACCTGCAAGGTCTGCGGCATGCGTTGCTTAATCAGATCCCAGACCGGCGCCTTGGTCGCAAACGAGATGCCAAAATTACCTTGGGCAAATTGGCTCAGCCACTTGACATAGCGCACGGGCCACGGTTGATCCAGCCCCAATTGGACGCGGATCAACTGGCGTGTGGATTCAGGAATAGCCGGGTTGAGGGCAAATTGAGCAAGTGGGTCACCGGGGGCAAGCGCCAGGATGGCAAAGATGACGAAGCTGATCAGCAGCAGCGTTGGAATCGCAATCAGAATTCGACGCAGAATATACTGGCCCACAGACTGCTCCTTCCAGCCGGAATGACCACCGGGGAAATGACTGTCACAGGCATAATCGACTTCGCCGGTCTCGCAGACCGCGCGCGCCGCTGAGGTAGCATAGGGGAAGGGGTCGCCTCTTTCCAAGGTAAAGATTCGCCTGTGTGCAGGGCCAACAGGTTTTCCCGGCACAGAGGATCGGTCAACTCCCTATTGGCGTGCCCACGTGGCGATATTCCAGAGCTTGCTGTCAAACGTATTGGGGGTAGGGCCGGTCAGATCCTTTGCCTTGCCGAATGGCGTGACGCGGTTGATCAGCGGGATGGTCGCTACGTCGTTGACCAGAAAGTCATTCAGTTGGATCGCCAATGCGGCGCGCCGGGCGGGGTCAAATTCCTTGGCAAATTGTGCGTACAAGTCATCATAGGCCTGATTGCAATAGCGGTTGGCGTTGCCGCCCTGCCAAAGATTCGCAGACGAGTTTACGTTCGCACACAGCCAGCCTGCAAAGTAGAACGCCGGATTCGCGCTGTCAGGCGGATTGGAGTACATCTGGATGTCGGCGTAAAACTTGTTGAGCGTATCGCTATTGCCCTGGTTGCCTCCAAAATAGACTCCAGGGTCGATGGCCTTCAGCTCAACCTGGATGCCGACCTCGCTCAGGTTCTGCTTGATGATGGCTTGCTCGGACTGGCGTAGCCCGTTGACCGATGTCTGAAACGACAACACAAGTTCTTGGTTGTCCTTGTCGACCGTGCCGTTGCCGTTCGTGTCGCTCCAGCCGGCTTCGGCCAACAACCGTTTGGCGCCTGCGACGTCGCGCGCGCACGTGGTGTTCGGTGAGTCGATTTGGGCGGGGGCCACAACAATGTTGCACGTTGGCTTGCCGCCAGTTCCATACAGTTGGTCGGCAATCCCCTGGCGATCAACGGCCTTGGCAATGGCCTGGCGCACTTTGAGATCGCTCAGAATGGGATGTGGCTGATCCGGGTCGCTGCGTTTCTCGCCCAGGGCCGGGTCCGGGTTGGCAAAGTTGATCTCGATGCGTTCGACGCCATATGAACCGCCGGAAACGGCGTCGCACTTGCCGGCCGCCAGGATTGGCTCCAGCACGGCCTTTTGCACTTGCAGATTCCAGGCGTAGTCCACTTCGCCGGTCTCACAAACCGCACGCGCTGCAGTGGCGGCATCGCCCCCCCCCTTGATCACAATCGTATCAAAGTAGACGTTGGCGGCGTCGCGAAAGTGTTCGTTGCGCACATAGACGATCGTATCGCCGGGTCGAAACTCCTTGAGTTTCCAGGCATTGGTGCCTATAGGCGCCAGGTTAGCGGTCTGGCAGCTTGCGTCGGCGCTCGCGGCCACACCGATACAGTTCGCAAACTGCGCCTGTTGCAGGATTGTCCCGGTGTAGCTGGTAAACACCTGGTAGGGGTTTGGGTTTGGCGCTTTCCAGGTCACCTTGACGGTAAGTGGGTCAAGGGCCTCTACCTTGTCGACGGCGTCGAAGTTGCTTTTGTACGTGCAAGCCGACTCGGGTGTAGAACAATACTGCCAGGTAAAGACTACATCGCCGGCCGTAAAGGCAGAGCCATCGGACCACTTGACGTCTGGCTTGAGCTTCCAGGTGACGCTGGTGCCGTCGGCTGCCACACCGCCATTCTCAATTGTGGGGATTTCTGCGGCGAGAAACGGCACAAATTTATCCTGCTCATCGATGTGAGCCAGCGGCTCTAGAAGGATCGCCGCGGCATCCAGATCCTTGGTGCCGATCGACTGGTACGGATTGAGCGAGGTGGGCGCCTGCCAGTAAAGGATGTTCAGGGTAGTAGCAGTGGCCGGATCTCGTGTAGCTTGACCCCCGTTTTCAGCCGCTTGCGATAAGCCAAGGCGCGGGGGAGCAACGCAGGCCGCCAACAGCAGCGTAAAGACGGCCAGCAGGCCAACCGACGGCGCCGTTCCAGGTCTCCACAGGTCATACATTGGATCTTACCTCCTTGAGGTGAACCAAATCACCGGACGTATCCCAAACTGCAGGCGTGCCCAGAGGGAAACCAACACGCGCCCGGCGTTGTCGCCGGAAGATGCAGGATTTTACCTTTCACGCCACTGGATGTCAATTATCACGCACCTACTTTGTCAGCGCCGGCAAACCGCTCCAACGCCGCAATCACACGCGGCGGTGTTTGGCGGCCGCGCGTCTTGAGAAACTCGGCAATCTGGCCGGCGCCGACACCGTTTTCAGCGGCGCGCTTGAGCGTGCGCTGTGTAATCCGGTAAACATAGTTCGGATAGCTGGACTGCCATTCGGCAAAACGCTCGACGCGAAAGCGGTCAGCCAGCGGCATGTCTGGCGCCACGGTGATCGTGAAATCTTCGGCGACCGTCAGCTTGGGATGGGCATTTTCTTCGGGTTGCGGCACATCATGGCCCAGCCAACCGGCGCCCCAACGGCTGAGCGAAACGAGGAGATTGGCGCCGGCGGACGGGTCGGCCAGATCGACCGCGCGCAGCCAATGCAGCGGGCCGCGCAGCAGAAAGCGGATCAACGCCCCCTCCACGGCATTCCACTGCTCGAAACCTTTGAGAAATTCTTGCGTAGTGCTATGGCGAATATACCAGGTGTCGTAATTGCCGGCGGGACGTTGAAAATCAGCTTCTACATCTCTAATTGCACGCACAATATCGTCTTGGGTGTACCATACACCGGGTTGCAGTTGGCCAAACAGGCGCAGGAGGGTGTTGCGCGTTTGCAGCGGATCATTTTTCCAGTTACCGGTGTCGGCGCACTCCAACTCGGGCGTACGGCAAAGATCGTTCCACTCCGGCGCTTGGTGCCAGGCATCAAAGAGCATCCGGCGTTGTTCGGCACGCGTCATGTCCAAAAATGCACGCACACGATTACCGGTCAGTTGAACGACATCGCCCTCACGGCGCAACCAGCCCAGCCGATTGGCCAGGTGGAGGAGCAAGGCCAGGCGCACGGTGAGATCGGGCGTCTCGTTGGCAAAGGGCACGGAGAAGCGTTGCACCAGCCGATCGACGTCGTCCGGATGGGGTCCCTCGGCGGTCATCCGCAAGCGTTCGGTGTGCAGAAAGCCGAGCAGGCTGCCGGCGTCTTCGAGAAAACTGTCGTCAGCCAGGGTTTGGCGGGCGGCGAGCGGCGGCGCCACCGGCCGCAACGGCAAGCCACTGGCCGCGGCCGGGTTCTGAGGATGCGGGAGCCAGGCAGTAATATCGCTTGGCAAATAGACGATGGTGTACGCCTGCTGACCGGCGCCCTTGAAGCCGCGACCGATCAGCCCGAAGTAATAGAGCAGTTCGGCAATGCTCTCGGGATTGAGCCAGGGCGCTTCGCGTTCGAGTTTGGCCGGTCCCATCTGACGGATCGCACCGAACTGGCGGCTGAACTGGGCCTCGCTCATGTCACCGTGTTCGCGCAGCAACAGGCTGACGGCCTCTTCCACTTCGGGCCGATAATCAACCGCGTCCGCGTAGGCCATTTGAACGTTGGTGGGATCGGTGAGTTGGGCCGCCAACAATTCGACCCGCTTTTCACGCGAGGTGTCTTCGTCCAGAAACGCGTTGCGCAGTTCGGCAAGCACGTCGATCAGAAAATCGGGATACTCAGCCAGCATTTGGGCTGTGGTAGGCATAGGCGGAACCAATCAAGACAAGAAACGGGTGAATTGGGAGTCTAGTCCGTACACGATACTCCGTGATCGGTGGTCAACTGGGATTATAATACCCCAAACGGATTATGGATTAGGCGTCACGTTAAGCGCAACTCGCAATTCACAATTTACGTTAAATTCGCTATACTGGATAGATTGATTAGACAAGGAGAATCCGACCATGACTCAACAAGGTGCAACAGACGCTTCGCGCAGTGGTGCGTTCAACGGTATGCTCAACGAAATGCTGACGGCTGGACGACTGGTCTTCGACGGACGCGTGCCCTTCACTCTGAAAATGCTGCTCCCGGTGGCGGCGGTGATCTACTGGATCTGGCCCCTCGACTTGATGCCAGGCCTGCCCTTTGACGATGTGGCCGTCCTGCTGATCGCTCTACATTTCTTTGTCCAGTTCGCCAACCAGGCCATCGACCAGCACACCGCGGGGACGGCACAGAGTAATGCATCCGGCAACGACAAACCAGTGGACACCGTCGACACGACCTGGCGCGTCATCGAATGATTATGTGTCCATGAGCCAGCCGCTGCCTCCACGAAATAACGCGACGGAGCAGTCTTTTTCGTCGACGGAAGTCGCCTATCACTTACAGGTGACCGCGGAATCGTTGCGCGGGTGGAATCGTCGTTTCGGCCGCTTTCTGAGCCCACCTGCCAACGGCGATGAACCGCGCTTCACCACTTCCGATGTGGCTGCGCTGATCATGGTGCAAAAACTGGTCGAACAGGGACTCAGCGACGAACAAGTCAGCGAACGGATGACGCCCAAACGCCTGTTCAGGGAAGACGCGCCCTCGGTGACGATGACGTCGGACCAAAGCCGGCAGATCGTCGAGTCCAAGGCGACGTTGCTGCCGCAGGCGCTGGGCGACATTCTCAGCGCCATCGCCAACAGCCAGCAGTCGGTCTTGAACAGCCAGACGACCGTGCGCGAAGTCGTCGGCGTTGTCGTGCAGGACAATTTTAATCTTAAGGAAGAAAACCGCAAACTCCGCGATCGGATGCTGGAATTAGAGCGTGTGTTGGCCGAATACCAGCGCCGTGAGGAGACACGCAAAGAGCGCCTGGAGAGCCGCCTACGCGCCCTCGAGGGCACGGTGGCAGCCCTCCAGCAGCAGATGGCGCAGATCATTCAACTGCAACGCCAGCCAAAGAAGCGCGGGTGGTGGTAAGGTGGTTTGCGCGTGGCTTCTTCGCGTGAGGCAGAATCGTCAACTACGCAATCTCTATCGGGCGCTTGCTCGAAAAGGTCTCCCCCACTAAGGGCTCACCCACCAGATCATATTCCATTGCCCCGTTGATGTGGACCTGGATCATCTCCCCAGCCGGCACGCCCCTGACCCCAGGCACCAAGACCAGCCCATCGATCTCCGGTGCATCGCGATAGCTACGGCCAAGCAGCAATGGGGCGCCACTGCCGGCAGTCTCGCCTTCACCTTCCACCAGGATATCGAGCATTCGTCCCACCAGCGCCTGGTTCTTGCGCAAGCTGATCGGTTGCTGCAGCTCCATCAGACGGCCATAGCGCTCCTGTTTGACCTCGTCGGGCACCTGGTCGGGTAGCACGGCCGACGGCGTGCCAGGCTCCGGGCTAAAGGTGAAGGCGCCTACCTTGTCGAATTCGATCGCACGCGCAAAGTCCAGCAAGCCTTGGAATTCCTCTTCCGTTTCACCCGGATACCCGACAATAAAGGTCGTGCGCAGGGCAATGTCGGGCATGGCGGCGCGCAGCTTCGCCATGTGGTCGTAGACCATCTCCAAGCGACTCGGGCGGTGCATCCGGCGCAGCGTGCGCGGGTCGCCGTGTTGCAGCGGCATGTCCAGATAGGGCACGATCTTGGATTGGCTGGCCATAGCTGCCACGAGTTCGTCGGTGACATGGCCGGGATAGGCATACATCAGGCGCACCCAGCGCAGGCGGTCATCCGTGCGGTTGCAGAGCGCGGCGAGCAATTGAGGCAGGCTGTTGGGTGCACCAAAGTCGCGACCGTAATCGGTGGTGTCCTGCGCCACGATAACCAGCTCTTTGGCGCCGGCATCCACCAACGCGCGCGCTTCATCGACGATTGCCTCCAGCGGGCGGCTGCGCAACTTGCCCTTGAAACTTGGGATCGTGCAGAAGGCACACGGGGCATTGCAGCCATCGGAGATCTTCAGATATGCGCTGCCGGCGGGCACGGGCGGGCGCGGCGTCGCCCGCTCGAAGGCCACGACCGGGTCGTCGAGCAAGACCGGCACGGCAAAGCCGGCGTCGCCTAGCACGTCGTACTGCGCAAACCGGCGTTGGCCCTTCCCCCCGCGCACGGTCTGAATGAGTTCCAACACATCCATCCAGCGTCGCGTGCCCAGCAGGCCATCCACCTTGGGGACGCGCTGCAACACTTCGGCGCCGTTGCGCTGCGCCAGACAGCCGGCCGCAATCAAGATCTGGTGTTTACGTTTGCGGCGTCCCAACTCCTGGAGCACCCCAATCGATTCCTCCTTGGCTGCTTCCAAAAAGCCACAGGTGTTGACGATCAGAATGTCGGCATCGCGCGCGGCGCCGGTCGCTTTGTAGGACGCATCGCGCAGCAGCATCTCGATGCCGTCGCTGTCCACTTTGTTCTTCGGGCAGCCAAGTGTAACCAAGTGATATTTCAAAGCCAATTCCCTTCAACTCGCCAAACGCAAGTCCTCAATTACCAACGCTTCTTCTTCCTGCTCCCACGCCGCCAAGACCATTAGCATGACTTGAAAGCGCTTTTCCGCAATCTGGCGCGCCGGTACGGTGTTCATACTGGTAACCGTGCGGCTCAATACGGCTTGCGTGAATTCCAACATACTTCGCCGGCGCTGTGCGAGATCCAGGCCGCGCAGATAGTTCATACTCAGGTTATACGCCAATGCCTGGGCGCCCAGCTTGGACAACTTGTCGGCATCCCACAGCACAGCGCATTCCACTGGCTCCAGCGGTGGTGCGTCGGCGGCACGATAAAACCCTACATGACGGGAAATCGCATCGACGACCGCACCCACCTTCTCGGGCGGAAAATTGGTCTGATCGAGGATCTTTTTTGCCTCTTTGGCGCCGGCGACGCCGTGATTGGCAGCGCCCTTGCGGATATCGTGCAGCCAAGCGGACGCTTCGACGATTTCGGGGTCGGCGCCCGTTTCTGCGGCCAAACGCAGCGCCAGGCTCACCACGCTTTGCACGTGCTCCCAGCGGTGATTGAAGCCAATCGCCTTGTCGGCCTTAACGTGCCACGCGCCGCGCGCCTCGGCCATCGCCTGCTTCTGGGCCAGTTGGCGACAAACCACGCGCCAGTCAGGCAACGGCTTCTTGGTCGGTTTCACAGCACGCTTTAACTTAACGGTCATAGCATAGGCAAGTTTCGGCAGTCAACACCGTCAACCTGCTCCTCCGGCATCGGTCGACGGTTCCATATCCATGAGTCTATACGGGTACGTGTTGATCACTTCAGTTGCACCGTAGCGCGTCTGCACGGTGACATTGCGGCGATAGAGATGAATATGCCCATGCAACAAATAGCGCGGCTTGAACCACCGCATAAAAGCCAGAAAACTTTTGAACCCCTGATGCGGCCGGTCGTCCTGGTCGTGAATGCCCCAAGGCGGTGAATGCGCTACCAGCACATCCAGGTAACGGCCATAATGAATGCGATTCATGAGCAGGCGCGGCGCCAGCCGGTAAATGTTCCACCACATTTCACTCTGCGTATACTGGAAGTTCGGCGCGCTGTTATAGCGAATCGATCCCTCAAGGCCGGCAAGCAGCAGCGACCCTTCTTTGATTGTGCGCATATGTAGATTCACAGCGCCCATCGGTTCAGTGATTCCCTGCCACGCGTCACCTTTACCCGCTTGGAACTCGACCTCACGCGCATGATTGCCGGCGACATAGTACATCGGCCGGCCCAACATGGTCATGATGAACTCCAAGTAGTAGTGCGGCAGATCGCCGCAACTAATCACGAGGTCAACTTTGCCCACATGCTGTTGGATGCCGGCACTGTACAGAATCGGCTCCACTTTGTCACAGATGACCAACGCGCGCATAATCTTGACATTCTAGCATCGAGACTGTGATTCCGTGATTCAGACAGCGTATTGAACTATCAATCTTGACTTGACAAACCTACATTTGTAGCTACAATTAGTGATGCGATATGTTTGGGATGCAGCGAAACGACGGATAAATATCGAGAAGCACGGCTTTGACTTTGCCGATACTGCCCAGTTGTTCGCGGGCAACACCGTGACAGTCGAAGATGACTGCATCGATTACGGAGAACAGCGATTTCTTCCCTTGGGCCGATTGGGGAGCCAGGTTGTCGTAATCGTATACAGGGAAAACATGGACTCCCTACGCGTTATCACTATGAGAAAGGCTTTGAAGTATGAAGCAGAAATCTATTTCCGAGGAATCCGTGACTGACTGGGAACGTGTTGAAGCAATGACCGACGCCGAGATCGATCTGTCGGATATTCCTGCCATCGCGCCAGAAAAGTTCGCACAGGCAATTGTGCGGCGCGGGCTGCAACCGTCCCCCAAAAAACAACAGTTGACACTCCGGCTGGATAGCGATGTGGTTGCGTGGTTCAAGGCCCAGGGACAGGGCTACCAGTCGCGCATGAACGCTCTCTTGCGCGCGTACATGGATGCCCACACGGCTGAAAGTAAGCAGTCGGCCCAACGCTAATCACGATGAATCAGTAGCGTGCATGATATGATGAGTTGTATAATTGTCGACGCGGCAGGACGCGTCCCGGTGTCATTGGGCGTCGGGGCGTCTTTGAGGTGAAGATTTTCGTTTGCCAATCAAAGGTGATTTATGGATTTTCAGTTGACCGACGAACACAAAATGGTAGAGAAGATGGCGTATGACTTCACACGCAAGGAAGTCATGCCCGTCATCAAGGAACACGACCGCACCCACACCTATCCGCACGAGTTGCTGCCCAAAATGGCTGAACTCGGCTTTCTGGGCGTCTGTCTGCCCGTGCGCTATGGCGGCGCCGGGTTCGACTTTATTGCACTGGGCATTCTGTCCGAGGCGCTGGAATTCGGCGACTCCTCAGTGCGCGAGACGATTGCCGTGCACCTCGGCCTGCACGCGCTGCCAATCTTCCAATGGGGCACTGAGGCGCAGAAACGCGAGTTCCTCCCGCCGTTGGCGCGTGGCGAACACATCGCTTGCTTTGGCTTGACCGAACCTGGCGCTGGTTCGGACGTGGCAGCGCTGCGCTCCACGGCGCGCAAAGATGGCGACGACTTCATTCTCAATGGCGAAAAAATGTGGATCACCCTCTCCAACGTGGCCGACCGCTTCCTGGTCTTTGCCAAGACCAGCCAGGAAAAGGGATCCGGTGGCATCACGGCGTTTATTTTGGAACGGGGCTGGCACGGCCTGACGACGGGCACCATCGAGGGTAAAATGGGCGTGCGCGCCAGCAATACCGGGTGGGTCAGTATGCAAGACGTGCGCGTACCCAAATCGCATCAGCTTGGGCTGGAGGGCGAAGGCTTCAAGATCGCCATGGGTGCGTTGGACAATGCCCGCTACGGCGTGGCGGCCGGCGCCGTTGGCGTCATGAAGGCATGCCTCGAAGAGTCAATCGCCTACGCCAAACAGCGCCAGACCTTTGGCCGCCCAATTGCCGATTATCAACTTGTGCAACAAATGCTGGCCAACATGCAGCAGGGCATCGACGCGGGCCAGTTGCTGGTGTGGAAGGCCGGCTGGCTCAAGAATCAGGGCAAGCGCAACACGCGCGAGACGAGCATGGCCAAGTGGTTCTGCACCGATGCCGCCAACCGTTGTGCCAACGACGCCGTGCAGATCCATGGCGCCTACGGCTATTCGGACGAATACAATGTGGAGCGTCACCTGCGCAACAGCAAAAGCGCCGTGATCTACGAAGGCACGTCGCAGATTCACACCTTGGTGCAGGCGGCCTACGCCTTGGAAGAGCGCGCAGACCGCCCCCTCCGCTGTGAAATGCCGGCCTACGACCCCGTCTTTTGGCAGGAAGAAGAACCGGCATTGGTCACATCGTAACAAGCGGCCGAATGCGGCGATGAAAAAGCCAGGTTTTTCGGTAGACCGAAAAACCTGGCTTTGCTTGTACGGGGTCATGCCGGTGTCAGGGCAGGCTGAGCGGAATGCGGAAGCGTTCGCCGCCCTGCACGGTAAGTGGGAAGCTCATGGCACCCGGGCGCGCCGGCGACGAAATGGTCGCCGTGTAGCTGCCAGGATCGACACAATATTCCTTCTCCGCACCATTGGCGATGGTGAAGGCGTCTTTCCAACCGTCGCTGCGCAGCAAGCTGATGTTGACGTCGAAGCCAAGTTGGTTGATGACGGTGCCGCAGCCTTGACCGGCGGGCGCCGCAGCGGGAGCAGCGGCTGCCGTCGCCGCGGGAATTTTGGCGCAAGCAATGTTGAGTTGCACATACGCCTTGTTACCCGAAACCCAGCCCAGCGCCTTGCCGCCACGGCTGAGCTTGAGCCATGCGCATTGGCCACTTTGGCCGGTTACGGCGAGTTTCTCGCCCTTTACGGCACTGGCCACCACCTTGTAGGTGGTGGCGGGACCCGAGCGCACGTTGAGCCGATCGACAAGAATTGTCGCCGTAGGCGTTGCCTGCGACGCGGGACGAGCCACCGCCACTGGAGAAAAAAGCACGTTACCCAGGATCAACCAGACCAGCGCTAGACTGGCAACTGCCCAAAGAGCTCTGTTTGAAAACATAATGGTCTCTTTCTAAATAATATGAGGATTGGCGGGCAGCATGCGTGTCTGCCCGTACGCAGTATAGACCAACCGTTTTGCCTTATTCTAATCGCACACGCCCGGAGGTTTTCACCCATGACCGCGCAAACGTATCAGAATATTCTCGTCCGCCAGGAAGGCCGCGTGGGCATCGCCCAGTTGCACCGGCCGGAAGCACGTAACGCGCTAAACGCCGCGTTGATGAGCGAATTGCTGAGCGCACTCGAAGGATTCGAGGCCGATGCCCGTATCGGCTGCATCCTCGTGGCCGGCAGCGAGAAGGTCTTTGCCGCCGGCGCCGACATCAAACAGATGGCCGGCGCCACGGTGGTCGAGATGATGAGCAGCCCGTTTATCGGTTATTGGGATGCCCTGCGCCGCATCACCAAACCGGTGATTGCGGCGGTCAGCGGCTGGTGCTTGGGCGGCGGTTGCGAGTTGGCGATGGCATGTGACACGATCATTGCGTCGGAGACGGCCTTGTTCGGCCAGCCAGAGATCAACCTGGGCGTCATCCCCGGCGCCGGGGGCACCCAGCGCCTGACGCGCGCCGTGGGCAAAGCGGTGGCGATGGACATGATCCTGTCCGACCGCCGGCTGACAGCCGAAGAGGCGCTGCGCTTTGGGTTGGTCAGCCGCGTGGCGCCGGTAGACCAGTTCCTGGCCGTTGCCGTCGAAGTCGCCACCGCGATGGCCGCCAAATCGCCAATCGCCCTGCGCGTGGCCAAGGAGGCTGTGAACCAAGCCTTTGAGACGTCGTTGAATGAGGGTGTGCTCTTTGAGCGACGGCTCTTCAATCTCCTCTTCGCCACCGACGACCAAAAAGAAGGGATGGCCGCTTTCGTGGAAAAACGCCAGCCCCAATGGCAAGGGCGCTAACATGGCCAGCAGTACCGCCGAAGTCGTCATCTGTGGCGCCGGCATCGCCGGCATTGCGGCGGCCTATCATCTGGCCGTGAAGCAGGGCGTGCGCGGGGTTGTGCTCGTCGACGAACGGCCGCCGATGTCCTTGACCAGTGACAAGTCCACCGAATCCTATCGCAACTGGTGGCCTGGCCCGGACGACGCCATGCTGCGCTACATGAACCGCAGCATCGACCTGCTGGAGGAACTCGACACCGAAAGCAACCACCGCATCCGGTTGAATCGGCGCGGCTATCTTTACGTCACCGGCGACCCGGCGTATGTGCGCACGTTGGTCGAATCTGCTAAAGTGGCGGAACGCATGGGCGCCGGCCCATTGCGCGTTCACGCCGGCGCCCATGGGGAAGCCACCTACGTGCCCGGCAACCCCGAGGCGTGGCACGACCAGCCGGCGGGCGCCGATCTGTTTCTTGACCCGGCCCTGATCCACCGGTTCTTTCCCTATCTGACCGACCAGACCGTGGCCGTGTTGCATGCGCGCCGGGCCGGTTGGTTCAGCGGGCAACAGATGGGCGCGTTTATGTTGGAACAAGCCAAGGCGCACGGGGTTCAGCTTGTGCCGGGCCGCGTGGAAGGCGTCGATTTGACTGGTGGGTACGTGCGTGGCGTGCAGGTGTCGACCCCCAGCCAGCCGTTGACGATCGCCACGCCGGCATTTGTTGCTGCCGCCGGGCCGCTGATCAAGGAAATCGGGGCGCTTCTCGGCCTGGATCTGCCCATCTTTTGTGAACTGCACCTGAAAATGGCGTTCAATGACAAGCTGGGCGTGATTCCACGCGACGCCCCGATGGTCATTTGGGAAGATAGCCAGCCGGTGCCCTGGCCGGATGACGTGCGCGCAGTGCTGGCCGAAGATCCAAGCACGCGCCATCTACTCGCTGAGTTTCCGGGCGGCGTCCATTTCCGGCCGGAGGGTGGTCATGACGCCGAAACATTGCTGATGCTGTGGGCATACCATGTCGAACCGGTTGCACCGCACTTCCCGATCACGCTGGACGCCGAGTTCCCCGAGATCGTGCTGCGCGGGATGACGACGCTGGCGCCCGGCTTGGCCGGCTACTTGCAGAAACTGCCCAAGGCCTATGTCGACGGCGGCTACTATACCAAGACGCGCGAAAACCGGCCATTGATTGGCCCGTTACCGGTGAAAGGCGCGTACATCTTCGCCGCGCTTTCTGGGTATGGGTTGATGGCGTCGTGTGCTGGCGGTGAACTCCTGGCGGCGCACGTCACCGGTCACCCAAAACCGCCCTATGCACCAGCTTTCCAGCTCAGCCGCTACGACGATCCGGCCTATAGCCAACGATTGGACGACTGGGGTTCGACCGGCCAACTATAACTCGAAAGGGAAAAGATGAGCGCTCGCCAGCATATCAAAGTTACCTACTCCACCCTGGGCAGCCCGGACCCCTTGCTGCACGAATACTACGAAGAGGCCCTGCAGAGGGCGCGCGCCGCTTTGGGCCAACCGCATCAACTGTATATTGACGGCGCCTGGAGCGATGCCGCCAGCACCTATACCACGCACAGCCCAATCGATACCAGCGTGGTCATCGGCACATTTCAGGACGGCACGGCCGCGCACATTGACCGCGCTGTCGGCGCGGCCCGCGCGGCCTACCCAGCATGGCGTGCCACACCCTGGCAAGAGCGCGTGGCCCTTCTGCGCAAAGTAGCCGAGATCATCAGCAAGCGACTATTCGACATCGCCGCCGTCGACAGCCTGGAGGTGGGCAAAAACCGGCTCGAGGCGGACCAGATCGAGGCCGGCGTGATTTACGTCAACCGCCACACCAGCGCTACCACGGGTGCGTGGCCGGGCTACCAGCCTTTTGGCGGCTGGAAAGGCAGCAGCAGCACCGGGCGGGGCGCTGGCGGGGCGTACTACTTGCAACAATACCTGCTCGCGCAGAGCCAGACCATGGTCCGCCATGGCCAAGGCTGGGATGAAGAGGATGAATGGCGCGCAGAGGCGAGCGAGTAGATCATCTGGGCTGCGTCTGTGGTAAAGTAAGCAAGGCTCCCAATTGGGTAGGTGGCCCCACTGCCCGACAGCGCTCAATTAACCCATAAACGCGTCCAGCAGGAGGTCCTGCTTGTTGCGAATGAAGTTTGTACTCAGTGCGTCGCTTGTCCTGCTTTGCCTCGGCCTCCTCAACGGCTGTGCAGGACGCTCGGCTGCCGCCGCCGCCGGCAGCAAAACCGGCCGCGCCATCCAGAATAAGGGCTCCGACACCATGGTCAACCTGGCGTTGGCCTGGGCGGAGGCCTATCGCCAGGTGAAACCTGACGTGGCGATTGCCGTGACCGGCGGCGGATCGGGCACTGGCATTGCCGCGTTGATCAACGGCACCGTGGACATCGCCAATGCCTCGCGTGAGATGAAGGAGAGCGAGATCGCCGATGCGCAGAAGAACGGGATTGACCCCATAGAACATGTCGTGGCGGTAGACGCCCTCGCGATTATCGTCAACCAGGCAAATCCGGTCAGCCAACTCACGATCGACCAGTTATCAGACATCTTTACCGGCCGCGTGACCAATTGGCAAGATCTGGGCGGCAACGACGAGCCAATTATCCTCGTCTCGCGCGAGACGAATTCCGGCACCCACGTCTACTTCCTTGAAGAGGTGGTGCGCAAAGGAGACAAAGAGAACAAGGACGTCTTTGCCCCGCAGACCCTGCTCATGCCCTCTTCGGTCGGTATCACCAGCGAGGTGCAGCGCAACCCGCGGGCAATTGGGTACGACGGTCTCGGCTATGTCGATCCGGCACACGAGAAATTGATTGCGGTCGCCAAAGATGGCTCTTCGCCCTTCGTACAGCCCACTGTGGCCACCGGCGCCGACGGCAGCTATCCGATTTCACGCTCGCTCTATATGTACACGGATATCGACTCCAATTCGGCCATTGACGATTACCTGGCGTGGATCCGTGGGCCGAACGGGCAGCAGATCGTGGCAAACCTGGGCTTTGTACCCATCCCAAAAGAATGAGCCATAGGAGCGATTGAGCATGGCGGTGGCCAAAGAATCCCCCCCTGCACGCACGAGAGCCGACGAGACCCACAGCGTGAACTGGGGTGAAGCGATCATCGAGACCCTGATCAAGGCAGCGGGCATCTCGACGATCTTCATCATTGCCCTCATTTTCTTCTTTCTGTTGCGCGAAGGCATTCCCGCCTTCTTGGACATCCCTTTGCGCCAGTTGTTCGGGCCGCGGTGGTACCCGATCGAGGGGATCTACGGCCTGCTGCCGTTGCTTGTCGGTTCGCTGATGGTGACCGTGGGCGCCGTCGTCATCGCCCTGCCGCTCGGCATCATCACGGCGATCTACCTCGGCGAAATTGCACCGTTGTGGTTGCGCGAGATTCTCAAGCCCATCATCGAAATCCTGGCCGGCATTCCGTCGATCGTGTTGGGCTTTTTGGGCTGGGTGGTCTTGGCGCCACTCGTGCAGAACCTGGGGGCGCCCACCGGCTTGACGGCGTTTACGGGGTCGCTGATCCTGGCCTATATGTCGCTGCCCACGATCATCAGCATTTCGGAAGATGCCCTCTACGCTGTACCCAAAGAATACCGCGACGGCGCGCTTGCGATCGGCGCCACGCAATGGCAAACCATCTGGCGTGTGGTCGTGCCGGCCGCGCGGTCGGGCATGGTCATCGCCATCATGCTCGGCATTGGGCGTGCAATTGGCGAAACGATGGCCGTCATGATGGTGACCGGCAACGCCAGCAACATCCCACCCCTCTCTCCCGGCATGTTCTTCCAGCCCGTGCGCACCATGACGGCGACCATCGCCGCCGAGATGGGCGAAGTGGCACAAGGCACGCTGCACTACAATACACTCTTTGCGATCGGCATTGTGCTCTTTGTGATTAGTTTTGCCATCAATTCAGTAGCAGGCCGGCTGGTCGGCGTCAAAGGCACACGCCGTGAGCGCCATGGAGCCCAGTTGTGAGCCGGCAGCAAACCCATCGCCTGGCCATGATTGTGATCACGTTGGTGGCCGCGATCGCCGTGATCCCCATCGTGTTTGTGATCGGGTACGTCGTCTGGAATGGGATCTCAGCCATCAGTTGGGCCTTCCTGACCGAGGCGCCGCGTACTGGCATGACGGAAGGCGGCATCATGCCGGCGATCGTGGGCACCGTGATCCTCATCTTCGGCACAGCCATCGTCTCCATGCCATTGTCGATCGCCACGGCCGTCTACCTGGCCGAATATGCCCACGACAACCGGCTGACCCGGTACATCCGTCTGGCGATTGTCAATCTGGCCGGGATTCCTTCGATCGTGTACGGTCTCTTTGGCCTGGGGGCGTTTGTGCTCTTCATGGGCTTTGGCACCTCGATCGTGGCCGGGTCACTGACCTTGGGCATCATGACGATGCCGGTCGTGATCAGCACGGCCGAGGAAGCCATCCTGGGGGTGCCGCAGCAGTTTCGCACGGTCAGCCTGAGCCTGGGCGCCACGCGCTGGCAGACGATTCGCTACCAGGTGTTGCCGCACGCGCTGCCTGGCATCCTCACTGGCCTCATTTTAGGTCTGGGCCGCGCCGCCGGGGAAACTGCGCCGATTTTGTTTACCGTGGCAGCATTCTACTTGCCTGAATTGCCCGGATCGGTCTTTGATCAGACGATGGCGCTGCCCTACCACTTATATGTCATCGCCACGCAGGTGCCCGGCATGCCGCTCTCCATCCAGTATGGGACGGCGCTTGTTCTCCTTCTGATCGTACTGTCGCTGACGTTGACAGCGACGATCGTACGCACCCAGATGCGCCGGCGGCGGGAGTGGTAACCATGGCGGACCCGATTATTGCAGTGCACAACCTTTTCTTCACCTACGCCGACGGGGTCGAGGCACTGCGCAACGTGAGTTTGGATATCCTTCCCAACGAGCTGTTTGTGCTGTTTGGGCCATCGCGTTCGGGCAAGACGACGTTGCTGCGCTTGTTCAACCGGCTGTCGGATCTGATTGAGGGCACCCGCGTCCAAGGGGATGTGTTGATCGATGGGCGCAATGTCTTTGCGCCGGACGTCAATGTCTATTCCTTGCGCCGGCGCATCACCATGGTCTTCGCCATTCCGACGCCACTCCCCGGTTCCATCTATGAAAACCTGACCTATGGGCTAAAGATGGCCGGGATTCGCGACCGCAGCGAACTGGCCGGCCGAGTCGAACGTTCTTTGAAGCAGGCCGCCCTATGGGATGAAGTCAAAGATCGGTTGGAGAGTTCGGCATTCGCACTCTCGGGTGGGCAAAAACAACGGCTTTGCATGGCGCGCAGCCTGGCGCTTGAACCGGAAGTCATTTTGCTTGATAATCCGACATCGGGTCTCGATCCGCTATCGACCGCCACCGTGGAAGAATCACTGTACGATCTGAAACAGCGCTACACGATTGTCATGGTGCCGCACAGCGTGCAGCAAGCGGCACGTGTAGCCGATCGCGCTGCCTTCATGCTCGACGGCGAACTTGTCGAAATCGGTCCGGCGGGACGTCTGTTCGTCAATCCGCAAAACAAGCGCACGGAAGACTACATCACCGGGCGCTTTGGCTAACCTATGATACGTCGCGATACGGCTGGCATGCATCCATGAACAACAAGTTGGAAATCCGCGACTTCAGTTTCTTCTATGGCAGCTTCCAGGCCCTGAAGAATTTGAACCTGGTGATCAAGGAAAAGCAAATCACAGCGCTGATCGGCCCGTCTGGGTGCGGTAAGTCGACCTTTTTGCGTTGCCTCAACCGCATGAACGACACGATCGGCGGCACGCGCGCCGAGGGCGCCATTCTGCTGGATGGCAAGGACATCTACGCCCCGGAAGTGGATGTGGTAGAATTGCGCCAGTTCATCGGCATGGTGTTCCAACGCCCCAATCCGTTTCCACAAAGCATTTATGACAACGTAGCCTTTGGTCCACGCATATTGGGGCTTACCAAACGGCGTGAGGAACTGGACCAAGTCGTGCGTGAGAGTTTGGAAGGCGCCGCTCTGTGGGATGATGTGAAGCACCGCCTGCGCGACCCGGCGCTGAATCTGAACCCTGGTCAGCAGCAACGCCTGTGTATCGCCCGTACCATTGCGGTCAAGCCCAGCGTGATCCTGATGGATGAACCTTGTTCGGCGCTAGACCCGGTGGCAACGCTCAGCGTCGAGGAGCTGATGCGGCGGCTTTCGCATGACTATACAATTGTGATCGTCACCCACAATATGCAGCAAGCCGCGCGTGCGTCTGACTACACGGGCTTTTTCTGGCTTGGTGAATTGGTCGAGTTTGGCGACACCGACCGCATCTTCAGTGCGCCGCAAGCGCCGTTGACAGAAGCCTATATTACGGGTCGGCGTGGCTAGGTAATTCTGATTTGTAGAGTTGACGCCAGCAACAAGGAGGAAGCAATGACGGTACGCGCTCACTTCGACCGCAAGCTCAGCGAGCTGCGTGATCACATCCTGCTCATGGGCAGCCGGGTCGAGGAAGAACTGAAGCTGGCACTCGAAGCGCTGAACACGCTCAACCCCGACAAAGCGCGTGAGGTCTTCGCGGCTGACCGGATTGTGAACAAGTCCCGCTTCGATATCGAAGAGAAGTGCTTCTCGCTGATCGTGACCCAGCAACCGGCGGCGCGCGACCTGCGCACGATCATGACGGCCATGAACATCATCATCGACTTGGAACGCATGGGCGATCAGGCCAAGGGCATTGCCAAAGTGGTGCCGCACCTCCTCAAGAACCCAGTCCCGGATCGGCCTCTGGAGCTCAAGCAGATGGGGGAGGAAGTCAGCCGCATGCTGAACCAGGTGATGCTGGCCTATGCGCATGGCAATATCGATCTGGCCCGCGTCATTGCTCGCCAGGACGACGCCGTGGACACACTATACGCACAGGTCTTCGGCAAGATTATGAACCAGATGGCCCAGGTCAGCAACCCCGATAAAATCGAAGCGACCTACGAACTCCTGCGCGTGGCGCGTGAGTTGGAACGTTTCGGTGACCTCGCCACCAACGTGGCCGAACGTATCATTTATCTGGTCACGGGATCATTGGAAGAGATCAATACGGATCGCGATTGAAGGAGGATGGCGGCCGCTCACCGGGTTACCCCGGTGAGGGCCGGCCGCCAGGAGGAAAGTGGAGGTTCCTGTTGCCAGGAAAGAGGTGAATGTGTGCGAAGTTTGCTCCCCAGTAAACTTCACAGTTATTGTAACATAGACACGACCGGCATTCATCGTGCAGAGTGCACAATAAGTGCCCAATCTATTTGTGCGTTTATTCACAAGATTGCACAATAGCGAGCTAGCACATTGACCAACGGCACCGCACCTTCCCGGTGCGGCGCACCGAACGCGGCTTATTTCAGCCCGTAGACGCTCGCCTTCTCACGCAGAAAGGCAAGCCCTTCCTTGGCCAACTGATCCGACGTGTAGGTGGGCGTGCGCCACATGCAGGTTGCGCCGGCCAGGTCGGGATTGATGGCGGCAAACGACTCCAACACCAGTGGCCCCCGAAAATCGATCGCCGCCAGACCGGCAAACAGGTCATCCCAGTGGACATTACCCTGGCCGGGCACCCCGCGGTCACTTTCGGAGCAGTGAATATAGGCCAGGGCCGATCCAGCCGCTTTGACGGGTTGCTCGAAGCCCGCTTCTTCGATATTCATGTGGTAGGTATCGGCGTGGACGACGATGTTGTCCGCGCCGGTGGCCGCGATCAGGCCCATCACGTCCTGGATCGTATTGTAGAGATAGGTTTCGTAGCGATTTACCGGCTCAAGCGCCAGGGTAACACCCCGCTGTCTGGCATAGCCCGCGACTTCGCGCAAGACGCTGGCACAAGTATCACGCTCTTGCTGCGTAGGAGGGGCGCCCGTCAGCAGCCCTAGATGGCCGTACAGCACGCCACCCAGGAACGTGGAGCCAACGGCGGCCACCTGGTCAATCGCCAGGTGCAGAAAATCGGAAGCCTCGCGCGGCCGCGCAGGCATGTGCGCTTCGCGAGGAAGAACCAAAGAGCACGCAGCCTGCAGCCCGTTGTCGGCAAGTTGCTGGCGCGTCAATGCGGCGTCAAAACGGTCCGGGCGTAACATAGGAATTTCGATGAGATCAGCGCCCGCGCGGGCAGCCGACTCGATCGCCATGAGGCCGGCATCGCGATCCCAATCCGCGATCCAGATCATGGCGTGTACTCCAAACGTAGGCATAAGTTTCACTCCCAACTAACAGAGCCACGCACGTCAGTAAGTGGGTAAGCATCGCAACACAAGATCGGTGACGCCGGGCCGCTTGCGCAGCGGCCCGGCGTCATTGACTCAGTCGACGAACCGTACGCTCACGGAACGTCAGCCTGGAGGAGCAGCTTGATCGGTGAACCGACAAACCCTTCCACCGGCGTGCCCTGCAACGCCAGAATAGCAAGGCTGGTGGCAATGCGGGCTTCGTCGGCCGGATACTGGGCCACGGTCCCCGCCATGTCGCCCGCCTTGACGGCCGCCAGCGCCTCTGGAATGGCGTCGGTGCCGATGATCATGATCTTCCCCTGCTTGCCGGCGTCGGCCACCGCTTGCACCACGCCCAGCGCCATCGTGTCGTTGGCCGCATAGAAGCCGACCAAGTCAGGGTTGGACTGGAGGATGTTGGTGGCAACGTTCAGCGCCTTGGCCCGATCCCAGTCGGCCGGTTGGCTGGCCACGACCTCAAACTGCGGGGCGGCCGCGATTGCGGCCACAAAGCCATCGTGACGGTCCTGGCCGGACGGGTTGCCCGCCTTGCCTTCGAGGATCGCCACTTTGCCGCCATCCGGCATGCTGGCAATCATATGCTGCGCTGCCAGCGCACCGGCCTGTTTGTTGTCGGACGCAATCACCGTGGTGATCTTCACACCCGCATCGGCTGCCGCTTGCGGATCCACTTTTTCGTCGACGTTGATGATCGGCAGGCCCTTCTTGCTGGCATCCGCCAACCCCGGGATCAGGTTGAGCGATGTGATCGGCGAAACCATCACCGCGTCATAGCCCTTGGCCAGGCTCTGCTGCAACAGGCTGAGCTGCTGGTCGGTGTCCTGTTCGGTAGGCACCGAAACCACATCGATGGTGACGCCCTTTTCAGTGGCCGCGTTGTCGTAGCCGGTCTTCATCGTCTGCCAGTACTCGTTGGACAGGGTCTTGACCACGGCCAAGAGCTTGTACGGCTTGTCCGCCTTGACCGCGGCGATATCGTCAATCGACATGCTCGGCGCGGCCGCGGCGGCGGCCTCTGTTGCGACTTCAGTAGCGGCCGCGGGTGCGGCGGGTGCCGCCGCCGGTGCGGCTGGCGCCACGCAAGCGGACAACAACAGGATGACGGTGGCCAACAAAGCCAGTGGCCAATACAACTTGTGCAGTTTCATCTTGATTCTCTCCCTTGGTTGAAACGTGAACATGAGTTTATGAACATGACATGGTGGCAGACAGGCGCTGCACACGGACTCTTCCAGCAACCGAACACCAGAAGGAGTGACCCGCCGCATAACCGTTCCGACACGACTGCCAATGCACAACGATAGAAAATATCTGGTACAGACGACTACCGGCGGATGCGATCCAGTGCCACTGCTAAGATAATCACCAGACCGATCGCGATCTGCTGGTAGAACGACTGTACATTGACCAGATTCAAGCCATTGCGGAGGGTAGAGATGATCAGCGCGCCGATAATCGTACCAATCACACCGCCCTCTCCACCCATCAAGCTGGTGCCCCCCATCACGGTCGCCGCGATGGCATCCAGTTCATAGCCCGACGCTGCGATCGGTTCGGCCGCACGCAGGCGTGCGGTCAGCACGATGCCGGCCAGGGCTGCCAAGAAGGCACAGATCATATAGATGGCGATCTTTTGACGGTCGACGTTGACACCGGATAACCGCGTCGCCTCTTCATTGCCGCCGATGGCATAGGTGTATTCGCCCAGACGTGTATGCCGTAGAACAAACCAACAGATCAATGCCGCCACCCCGGCGATCACCACCGGCATGGGCACCGGGCCAAGCGTGCCGGCAAAGGTCTGGATGAACGACTCTGGGAAACCGAAGACCGGACGCCCATCGCTGACCACCAATGTGACGCCGCGTACCACACTCAACATGCCCAGCGTCACAATAAACGGCGTAATGCGCAGCTTGCTGATCAGCAGACCATTGGCAAGACCCACCGCCAGACCCGCGCCCAATCCGGCCAAAACGGCCAGTGGCCAAAATACGCCGCCTTTCATCAGCATACCGGCGGTGATCCCGGCCAGCGCAGCCACCGAGCCAACCGACAAATCGATGCCGGCGGTGAGGATCACAAAGGTCATGCCCAAGGCAATCAACAAGTTAATCGACGCCTGCAGCAGGACCTGGAGCAGGTTGTCGACCGTCAGAAAGACCGGCGAGGCAAAGGAGATCACGACGACGAGCAACACCAGCGCCAACACAATCCCATAATCAAGCAGCACTTGCACGATTCGATTGCGACCGCTGCGCGCCGTGGGACGCGCGGTCACGGTTGCCTGCTCTTGCTTAGTCATGATCGTGCTCCCCGCTTGCATAGCTCATGATGATCTCTTGATTGGCCGCACGGCGCGGCATGTCAGCCACCAGCCGCCCTTCGTGCATCACCAGAATGCGATCGCTCATCCCCAATACCTCCGGCAACTCAGACGAGATCAACAGAATGGCCACGCCGTCTTGCGCCAATTGGTTCATCAAATTGTAGACCTCAACCTTGGCCCCTACGTCGATGCCGCGCGTCGGCTCGTCGAAAATGAGAACCTTGGGCTGCGCCGCCAACCATTTTGCCAGCACCACCTTCTGCTGGTTGCCGCCGCTCAGATTGCGTACGCGGGAGTTGATGCCGGGGGTTCGGATATGCAGGTCCGCGACAGACTTGCGCGCCAGATCATCGCGCTGGGACGAACGGACGACACCAAAGCGGCTCAGTTGCTCAAGCACGGTCAGCGTGGTGTTGGTTTTGACGGGCAAGACCAGCACAAGACCCTGCAGCTTGCGATCCTCAGGCAGAAGTCCGATGCCGGCGGCAATGCCATCGCTCGGCGTGTGAATGTCCACCTTGCGGCCATCCACAAATACGTCGCCGCTATCTCTTGGATCTGCCCCGAAAATTGCGCGCACCACTTCGGAACGACCGGCGCCCACCAGCCCGGCCAGTCCTACCATCTCACCCCGCCGCACGCTAAAGGTGATATCTTGGAAAGCGCCCGCCCGCGTAAGACCCTCCACGCGCAGCACCTCATCACCCACATCCAGGTCCTCTTTGGGAAACTGCTTGTCGAGACTGCGGCCCACCATCATCCGGATCAGTTCCGGGATCGCCGTGCGGCGGGCATCGACGGTGTCGATATACTGGCCGTCGCGCAGAACGGTGGCCCGGTCGGCAATCTGCGCCAACTCTTCCAACCGGTGCGAGATATACAAGATGGCGACGCCGCTAGCGCGCAGGTCACGCAGGATACGGAAAAGCTCGTCGATCTCCTGCGGCGTCAAGCTGGAGGTCGGCTCGTCCAGGATCAAGATCGAGGGGTTCCAGGAAAGGGCGTGAGCGATCTCCACCATTTGCTGCTGTGCCACGCTCAGCTTGCGCACGAGCGTGCGCGGGTTGAGGTGGACGCCCAGCTTCGCCAGCAAAGCTTCGGCATCGCGATAGAGCTTGGGCCAATCGACAATCGTCAGACCGCGCGTTGGCTCGCGCCCAAGATAGATATTGCGGCCAACATCCAGACCCGGAATCAAATTCAATTCCTGATGCACCATCGAAATACCGAGCTGCTGAGCCCGGTGCGGGTTGCCAATGTGGACAGGAGTCCCATTGAGTTCGATGGTGCCCGCGTCGGGCTGATAGACCCCATACAGAATCTTCATCAGCGTAGATTTGCCGGCGCCGTTTTCTCCAATCAACGCATGGATCTCGCCGCGCGTGACCTCCAAGTGCACATTGGACAACGCCTGCACGCCGGGGAAACCCTTCGACACATCCTGGATGCGCAGCACGGGAGGGGAGATCGCCGGTTGTTCTTCGTTCATAGGTCTATTGCCCTCAGATTGGGCGCCGTCGATGCCCTGACCATCAGTTGCGTCGGCAGGATCCGGTAGACCGGCGCCGTTTGCTCGCCGCCGATGCGGCGCAACAGCAGCTCGGCGGCGCTCTTGCCCAACTCATATTTCGGCTGCGAGATCGTCGTCAACGGCGGCACCGCATAACACGCCATCGTGATGTCGTCGAAGCCGACCACAGAAAGCTGGTGCGGAATCTCGATGCCATGCGTATAGGCATAGTTCAGGACGCCCATCGCCATCAGATCGTTGAAAGCAAAAATGGCCGTGGGGGGATTGGGGCGGTTCAGCAAAACCTCGGCACCCACATAGCCGGTCGGCGCCAGATAGTTTCCCTCATCGTAGATTAGATCTGCCTCGATCGGGATTCCAGCTTGGGTGAGCGCCTCCACAATGCCGGCCCAGCGCGAGCGAATGGTTTCCAGGGAAAAGGCGCCCAGGATCAGCCCGATGCGCCGGTGCCCCAACTCGATCAAGTGACGCAGCGCCTGTTCCGCCCCAGCTTGATTGTCCGACACCACCGCATCCGTCGCCAGCGCCGGCAATGGCCGATCGACCAGCACGATCGGATAGCCGCCGTCAAGCACCTGCTGCATATAACTGTGCAACCCGGCCGTCGCGACGACAATAAACCCGGCAACGCGATGTTGAAAGAGGGTGGTGAAATGCGCGATGGCCCGCTCGCTGCTTTCATTCGTGTTGCACAACGCCACCGTAAATCCTTGCCCAAAGCAGACTTCCTCCACGGCGGTTGCCATTTCGGCAAAGAACGGGTTGGCGCTGTTCGGGATCAACATGCCGAGGGTCAGGCTCTCGCTGCGGCGCAGGTGGCGGGCAAGGATATTAGGCTGATAACCCAGCGTTTCGATCGCCGCGCGCACGCGTACTTCCAGCACCGGGCTCACGTAGCCGTTTTCGTTGACGACGCGTGACACGGTGGCGATCGAAACGCCGGCGAGTTTGGCAACGTCCTTGATTGTGACCATCGCAACGGACAATAGGGAGCCTGAAAAGGTTTACGTAAACGTTTACTCGATTTTAGCACAAATTTCTTGCTTGTCAAGCACGAAAAAAAATGGTTTGCGCGCCATTTGTGGTATACTATTTCGCATAATCGGCTGAAACGCGCCGTTAGGCTCAAGGAGAAGTTGTGCTGGTTCAGGCGAGCCAACTCGGCACGAGCGAGTCGAAGAACCTAAGTCTCTAGCTCGCTTTTTTATCGCGTGAGGTAAGTGCTGTGACCAGCATGACTAGTCGTGCGCAGTTGCACCAACAGATTGAAAGCCTGCCTGATGATGTTGTGGAGCAAATTGTGGACTTTGCCCTCTTTGTAATGGCAAGACGGCAAATTGCGCCAAGTTATGCGGATTGGGATGGTCATCAATGGCAGAATTTTGTTCTTGGACAGTTCTTCCATGAGGATGACGAGGTCGAATACACTTTGGATGCCGCTCAAGAGATCTTTCATCCGTGAAACCTGGCGATATCGTTCTGATCCGTTTTCCCCAGGCTGATTTGCAGACTGGAAAGCTGCGTCCTGCATTGGTTGTTGCAATTGCACCTGGCCACCATGCTGACTTACTGCTGGCTCTGATTTCCTCGCGCACTTACCAAGCAGTCCCTCAATTTGACGAAGTCATTGATCCGTCTGAGACTGATTATGCGGCGACGGGTCTGAAGGTTTGCTCGGTTGTCCGGTTTGCGCGTCTAGCCAGTGTAGACGCTGCGGTCATCAATGCGCGACTTGGCAATATCTCGGCGGGACGACTACAGCGGATCAAAAAACGTCTAGCTGATTGGCTCCAAAAGTAAGGGATTGCCGTTCGCCGCGCGTAGCCGATGTCATGCCGGAGGCGATGACATACGGCAATCCGCTACGCTTCTCATTCATCAATAGCGCCCACGCGCCGGTGACGCTTCGAACTGGGGAAATAACGCCTCTTCGCCGGCAATCTGGATGGCTACGGCACATGCCTTGAATTCCGGGATTTTCGCTTGCGGGTCCAGCACGTCGATGGTCAGCACGTTAGCGGCGGCTTCGGCAAAGTGCATGGGGATAAAGACGACGCCCGGCGTGGTCCTGGGGGAGACAAGCACGCGCAAGACAATCGATCCGCGCCGCGAAGCCACGCGTACAATATCACCGCTGTGAATATGACAGCGCTCGGCGTCCACCTCGTGCACTTCCACATACGCCTCCGGATAGAGCACATCGAGTTGCGAGTGCCGCGTCATCGTGCCGCCGTGCCAGTGCTCCAGCAGGCGCCCGGTCGTCAAGATAAACGGATATTCCTCGTCGGGTTCTTCGGCCACCGGAACATACTCCAACGGGAAGAAGCGACCGCGGCCAGCCGGGAAACGCTCGGCAAACAGGAAGGGCGTCCCCGGGTGCTGCTGATCGGGCACGGGATATTGCAGCCCAACCTGGTCGATGCGGGCGTAGGTGATCCCGGCAAACATGGTGGCGACACTTGCCATTTCGCGGAAGACCTCCTCCGGCTGCGTGTAGTCCCAGCCTGCGCTCGCCGGCCGGCCCAGGCGCTGTTCAAGGCGCTGCGCAAGATCGCAGAGCACTTCCCAGTCCGCCCTCGCCTGGCCACGCGGCGCGATAGCGCGGCGCACGCGCTGCACACGGCGATCCGTATTGGTGAAGGTGCCTTCCTTCTCCGCCCACGACACCGCCGGCAAGATCACATCGGCATAGGCGCCTGACTCGTTGATAAAGACGTCCTGGGCGACCAGAAACTCCAATTGCGCCATGTGGTGGCGGGTAACGTGCATATTCGGCTCGGTCATCACCGGATTCTCGCCCATGATGTAGAGCGAGCGTACCCCGCCCGGTCGCGCCTGCGACAGAATCTCGGTGGTGGTCAGCCCGCGCTTACGACTCAGGCCACCGGGTTCGATGTTCCAGGCCGCTTCCCATTGCACGGCATTCTCCTCGCGATCCACCTCCATGTAGCCGGGATAGTGAAAAGGCATGGCGCCGGCATCCGACGCCCCCTGGACATTATTCTGGCCACGCAGCGGATTGAGACCGGTGCCCTCGCGCCCGATGTGCCCGGTCAGCAGCGCCAGATGGATCAGCCCCAACGCGCTGGCCGTGCCGTGCGAAAGCTGCGAAATGCCCATTCCCCAGTAGATCGCGCCCGTCTGCGCCGTGGCGTACATGCGCGCCGCCGCGATGATCAGCGAGCGGTCAACGCCGGAAATCATCTCAGCATATTCAGGCGTGAATTTGTCGAGTGACTGCTTGAAGGCCGCGTACCCTTCCGTACGTTCGTCGATGAACTGCTGGTCGACCAGCCCTTCGGCGACGATCACGTGCGCCATCGCCGAAAAGACCGGCACGTTGGTGCCGGGTTTGAGGGGCAGCCAGAGAGCGGCGAAGTCACACAGTTCCAACCGGCGCGGGTCGATCACGATCAGCTTGGCGCCATGCTTGCGCACCGCTTCTTTCATCTGCAAAGCAATGATCGGATGGTTCTCCGTGGTGTTGGAGCCGGTGACGATAAAACAGTCGCTCTTGATCACTTCGGCAGCCGTGTTGCTCATGGCCGTCGTGCCCAATGCCTTGAGCAGAGCGAAGACGCTGCCGGCATGGCACAAGCGTGTGCAATGATCCACGTTGTTGGTACGGAAGATCGTGCGGTACAACTTCTGCAGCAGATAGTTGTCTTCGTTGGTGGCCTTGGCGCAGCAGTAGACCGCCAATGCATCGGAGCCATCGCGGCGATAGATCTCCACCAGGCGATCGGCAATATGGTCGAGCGCCTCGTCCCAGCCAACGGCGCGCCACTCGCTGCGATCCGTGGCCGGGGTGCGCGTGCCGGGCTGTTGCGGCGTCACCCGCAGCAGCGGCGTGCTCACACGGTCGGGATGATAAACGAAGTCATAACCAAAACGACCCTTAACGCACAGGTTGCCCTGGTTGACGACAGCGTCGTGCGGCGAAGTGACCCGGTAGATGAAATCATCTTTGACATGCAGGTGTAGATTGCAGCCTACCCCACAATAGGGACAGGTGGTCGAGACGACACGATCCGGTGTGAGCATGAAAGGGTGCCTTTTCTACACGGTATAGACGATTCGCCCGCCGGCAATGGTCATCTGCACGGCAATGTCCTTGATTTCTGCTTCCGGCACGGTGAAATAGTCGCGGTCGATGACAACCAGGTCGGCCACCTTGCCCGCTTCAATCGTGCCCTTCACTTTTTCCTCGCGCGTCAGCCACGTGCCCGCCACGGTATAGGCGTGCAGCGCCTCTTGCCGGCTGATGGCCTGGTCGGGCGCGACAAAGTGGCCCAGGTTGTTGCGGCGCGTGACCAGGGCATAAAGCCCGACAAAGGGGTTGACCGACACCGTACTTGGAATATCCGAGTTGGCGCACAGCACAACCCCGTGGTCGAGGTATTTGCGCGCCGGCTT
>Ga0105047_10000794_pt1 | contig 55063 bp, 48 predicted proteins | sample MAT04_FD_78384 | JGI IMG/M metagenome (GOLD analysis project Ga0105047, IMG submission 78384) | Freshwater microbial communities from Lake Fryxell liftoff mats and glacier meltwater in Antarctica - MAT-04 (megahit assembly) | ecosystem: Environmental > Aquatic > Freshwater > Ice > Liftoff... | reverse complement strand
GCCGAGTACAAGAAGCTCCTGAACAACGAGTTCATGGAGGCCCTCCGCGACCGCACGATCAAGATCGACATCCCGTACATCACGAAGCTGCACGAGGAGATCAAGATCTACGAGAAGGACTTCGGCCCCGCGAAGGTGAAGAACAAGCACATTGCTCCTCACACGCTCGAAGTCGCCGCGATGTGGGCGGTGCTCACGCGCCTCGAGGATCCGAAGAAGCACAACCTCTCGCTCCTGCAGAAGCTGAAGCTCTACGACGGAAAGGTCCTGCCCGGTTACACGCAGGACACCGTGAAGGAGCTCCGCAAGGAGTCGAAGCGCGAAGGCATGGAGGGCATCTCTCCGCGCTACGTGCAGGACAAGATCTCGAACGCGCTCGTCAACGACTCCGGCGAGGGGACCATCAACCCCTTCATGGTGCTCAACGAGCTCGACAAGGGGCTGCGCCACCACTCGCTCATCACGAACGACGAGCAGCGCAAGCGCTTCCAGGAAATCATCGGCCAGGTGAAGCGCGAGTACGAGGAGATCGTCAAGAACGAGGTCCAGCGCGCCATCAGCGCGGACGAGGACGCGATCGCCAAGCTCGCCGGCAACTACATCGACAACATCAAGGCGTTCACGCTCAAGGAGCGCGTCAAGAACAAGTACACCGGCCAGGACGAGGATCCGGACGAGCGCTTGATGCGGTCGATCGAGGAGAAGATCGAGATCGCGGAGAACCGGAAGGACGACTTCCGCCGCGAGATCATGAACTTCATCGGAGCGCTCGCCGTCGAGGGGAAGAAGTTCGCGTGGAACACCAATGATCGCCTCCGTCGGGCCCTCGAGCTGAAGCTCTTCGAGGATCAGAAGGACTCGATCAAGCTGAAGACGCTCGTCTCCGCCGTCGTCGACAAGGACACGCAGGAGAAGATCGACATCATCAAGTCGAGGCTCATCAAGAACTTCGGCTACAACGAGGTCAGCGCGACGGACGTCCTCAACTACGTCGCCTCGATCTTCGCCCGCGGTGACGCCAAGGAGTAGTCGACCCTTGTGGGGCTTCGCCCCTCACGCTTCGCGTGAGCCTCCCCATGATGCGACCGGCCCGGCGAAAATTCGCCTGCGGCGAACGGCGCCGGAGACGGCGCCGATTTCACGCCTGCGGGGCGCGAGACTGGGAGCTTCCGCTGGTGACGTCGCGAGATCGCTCGCTGCCGGGCTGATCAATGAAGCGGCGTGCGCTGCGCACGCCGGTCGGCGCGCAGCGCCGATTCTCCATGGGGAAGGCTCGCGAGCGCAGCGAGTGAGGGGGACCGGAGGCGACCGGAGGTCCCCAACAAGCTGGAAGCGAGCGAGGCCGTCGAGCAGCGCGCGAGCCTCGCTCGACGTGGGTATGCCGGCGACGCGGACCACGTCGGCGGAGGGCTCGTGCGCGAGGCTCTCCGCGAGCGTGGCCAGCGCGTCCGCGCGTGCCTGCGCGAGCTCGTCGCGCTCGGCCGGCGTGAGCTTGCGCTCGACCCAGCGCGCGACGTCGCGCGCGAGCTCGGCGTGGCTCGCCTCGTCACCACGCGCGTGATCGATCTCCTCGGCGCGGGCTCGACGCGCTCGCTGCACCAGGCTCGCGGGAGCCCCGAAGCGACGCAGCTCGAGCTCGGGTCGACGGAACGCGATCACGCTCGCGGCCTCGAGATAGGCAGCCTCGACGAAGTGCGCGGCGAGGCCCTCGCGCGCCCCGCCTGCGACGAGCGCGTGGACGAGGCCTTCGGGCCGACGACCGCAGATGGCGTTCGTGAGCGACGGATCGCGCGCCACCGTGGTGACTGTACCGTCCTTCGCGACGTGGTAGCGGATGCGGTACTTGATGAACGTACCGCACGAATAGCCGGCGATCAGGAGGTCGAAAGAGCCGTCGTCGTTCTTGCGCCAGCCGCTCTTCGCCGGGTCGGTGGTGCACACGAGCGGCTGGTTCCTCGTGGCGAGCAAGAGGCGCGCCTCCTCCAGGGAATCGACGGTCCCGAGGAACGCGGTGACGTCGGCGGTGTTGCGGAGAGCCCCGACCGTGTCGCCGCGCGTGAAGATCCCCTTTTCCCCCGGGATGAATCCCAGGGCACGAGGTTGTCTGGCCAAGCCCGCCCTTCGGGCGGGCTGATCGCAACGAGAGCGTTGCTGTTGCCCGAGGCGCTGTCAGCCGAGTAGAGCGGCGGCGTGTGCGAGGAGGTTGTTGGCGAGCGCGGCGAGGAGCGCGACGCAGGTGACCTTCGAGAGGCCGCGGACCAAGAGGTGCGTGGTGCCTCGCATAGAGCCAGAGTGTGAGGAGCATCCGCGTGCTGAGCACGGCTCAGCCCTGCCGTCCCTCGACGGCACGTGCGTCGGTCGTGAAGCCTGCGAGGTCGAGCGTCTCGACCACGCGCGACAACAGGCGCGCACGATGGTCCGGGGCGAGCATGTCTTCCCGCCCCACACGATTTCCATCGAACGCGCAACACGCGCCGAAAACAGCCGAACCAGACGCGATGGCCCCGCTCTTTCCGCTCGTCCGCTGGCACAGAGCGCTCATCGACTCAAAAGGTGCCTCGAGTCGCGCGCTCCACTGCACTCGTCCCGGGACTCGCGGGCTCGTCTGGCAGGTCCGCTACTGGGCCGAGTCCGTCACTCCAAGCGCCCTCGAACATCTCGTCGCCTACGTCCGAGCACAGCGCACGCATCACGCCGTAAACGCGCCCACCGAGTCATGGGAAGCCGACCTCCACTGATGCGATCAGCCCGCCCGCAGGGCGGGCTTGCCTCACAACCCTCGTGCACCGGGATTTATCCCGGGGCGAAGAAGGCCATGGTCTCTTTTCCGGACATCTCGCGAGTCACCGCGAGCGCCGCTCACGCCACGTGTGCCGACGCCGGCACGGCGCTTTCTCCGCTCCTCGAGCGATGAAGCGGTAGCATTCGCGTCGGAAGATGGGCAGCACCGCGAACATGACCGTTTGGCGGGCTGCCCTCGTCGCCGGCTCGTACTTCGTCGTGGCGGCCATCTACATCCTGGTGTCCTCGCGCATCGCCGGCTGGTTCTTCAGCGACGTCGACCGGCTGGTTCGGGTCGAGGAGATCAAGGGCATGGCGTTCGTCGTGGTCACCGCCGCCAGCGTGTTCTTCGCGACCCTCGCGGTGCTTCGGCGGACGGAGCGGGTCGCCACGGAGATGCGACGCCAGCGCGAGGCCATCATCACGAGCGAACAGCAAGCGCTCGCCGGAATGATGGCCGCCGGCGTCGCCCACGACGCCAACAACGTGCTCACCTCTCTACTGCTCGAGCTCCAGCTGATGGAGGGAGGAGCAGAACCCGAGCCCGATGGAGTGAGCTCCGCGATCGCCAGCGTCAAACGGCTCACCGACCTGAATCGTCGCTTCTTGACCGCCGCCCGGCAGTCCACGACCGCAGACGCGCGCGAGCTCGATGTCGGCAGCGCCGTCAAAGAGACCCTCGAGGTCCTCCGCTTCCACCGCGCCATCCGGGGCTGCACCATCGCTCTCGAGACCGCGCCCGACCTCACGATCCGCGCCAACCCTGTGCTCGTCCACCAGATCGTGAGCAATTTCATCGTGAACGCCGGAGAAGCGACAGCAGGCAAGGGCCACATCGTGCTGCGCGTCGAGCGTGACGCCAGCTCCGGCGCAGTCCGGGTGCACGTCGACGACGACGGCCCCGGCGTCCCGCTCGAGCGTCGCGCCGAGCTCTTCGCAGCGTTGAAGACGACGAAGGCGACCGGCACCGGTCTCGGCCTCTACTCGGCGCGCGCCTGCGCTGCGGCGGTCGGCGGGAGCGTCGCGGTCGGAGACTCCCCGCTCGGAGGCGCGCGCTTCACCGTGGTGTTGCCGCCGGAGCCCGTGGAACCATCGACGGCGACAGCAGCGGCGGGCTGAGCAGAGGCTCCGGCACTCCGCGATCGGATCCGTCGTCGCCGGGGTGGACGCTCTTCGCGGCGTGTGGCGGCTCCGACGGCGCGTCCGTCGGCGGTGGCGACAGCGAAGGCGTAACGACCTTGGACGGCGACGGCGGCAGCGTCACCGACGGCACGGGCCCCGTCGCCGACGACGACAGCGGCGCGCACGACGTCGCCACCGGCGGCGCCTGCACGAAAAACAGCGACTGCGTGAGCGGCGGCTGCGACTACACCCTGCACTGCGCGGCGGCGCGCAGCTGCACGCAGCACAACGGCGGCGACACCTGCGGGCCGACCGGCAAGGAGAGCTGCTGCACCACCATCGCCGTGCCCAAGCCCGGCGCCGCGTACAAGCTCGACAAGTACAACATCACCGCGGGGCGCTTCCGCGTCTTCGTCGAGAAGACCAAGGGCGACGTGCGCGGCTTCATCCAGAAGAGCCGCCCCGCGTGGTTCGAGCCCTCATGGGACGCGTGGGTCCCGAACGTCATGGACGACGGCACCGCGGTCACCGGCGACTCGCACCTCTTCGACAAGGGCAAGGGTCAGGACGGCGTCTACCAGCAGCTCGGCCCCATTCACTACGGCGCCGCCGAGGCGGGCGGCAACGAGGGGTGTCTCACCAAGCAGGTCGGTAACGCGCGCACGTTCCGCTTGCCCGACGACGTGAACACCAAGCACTTCGCCGACGTGCAGCAGTACCCGCAGGACGTGCTCGATCAGAAGTCCCAGCAGTGCGTCACCTTCTTCATGGTCGCCGCGTTCTGCGCGTGGGACGGCGGGCGCATGCCGAGCATCACCGAGCTCGACTACGCGTGGGACGCGGGCGACCCGGGCACTCACCTCTACCCGTGGGGGGCATCGCCGGTGCCCGGCGGCTGGGACAAGCCGTATCCGTTCGACCCGACCGGCAAGGGCTTCGGCACACCGCAGCCCGCCGGCTCGGACATGAAGCGCGCGAACTATCGCGACGACTTCTGGATGCCCGCCAACATCCAGTGCATCGGCGACGCCCCCGCGAAGTGCGACTACTCCTTGTACATCGCGCCGCCCGGCACGTTCCCGAGCGGCAACGGGCCCTTCGGTCACTCCGACCTCGCGGGCAACGTCTACAACGTCGCGCTCCCGATGAGCGGAGCCCCCGGCTCCGACCCGGCGGCGCGCACCGTCGGCCTCAACCGCACGGGCGCGTTCGACGGCCATGCGATCCCCAAGCAGCACCCGATTTCCGGCTTTCGCAGCTGGGCCTCGACCAACAAGTACCTCGCGGTAGGCGGCCGCTGCGCGCGCGACTGAGCTCCGAGCGCTGGTCGCGGCTCCGCGGGTCTCAGGCGTGTGCGAAGTGGGCACGTAGCGCGTCGTTCACCTCGTCGGCGTTGTGGATCGGCAGCGCGTGCGAGGCCTCCGCCCACTCGCGATAGGTGGCCGACCCGATGGCGGATGCGAGCGCCTTGCCGAACCTGGGCTCGGCGATCGGGTCGAGGGCCCCGCTTGCGACGAAGGTGGGAATGCCCGAGAGCTCGCCGAGGCGCTCGCGTTCATCGTGGCCGCGGAGCGCTGCAAGCTGCCTGTCGGACACGCTCGGCGGTGAGGACAGAGGTCGCCCGAAGGCCTCCTCGAGCTCTGTCGCCACGACCTCCAGGCCGCGCTCTGCGATGAGGCTCTCCGGCGAGACGAGGCGCGCGAAGGCCGCACGACGCATCGCGCGAGTCCCCACGCGCGAACGAAGACCCAGCCAGACGAGGCGTGCGGACGGCCGCGCGAGATCACGGCCACCGGCGAACGTGCACAGGAGGGCCAGGCTCGCGGTGCGCTCCGGCGCGATCAGCGCGAACCGCTGGGCCACGACCCCGCCGAGCGAGTGACCGACCACGTGCACGCGCGGGAGCCCGAGCGACTCCACCAGCGCCAGCGCGTCGCGCGCCATGCGATCCACGTCCAGGCCATCGAGGCTCCCCTCGCTTCCGCCGATGCCACGGTGATCGACGGCGATGCAGCGGTACGCAGCCGACAGGGCGCGCACCTGAGGCGCCCAGGCGTGACGCGTGACCCCCACGCCTTGCAGGAAGAGGACGGGGGCGCCCTGCCCGACGTCGTCGTAGTGGAGGAGGAGATCGTCTTTGCGGAGTGCGGGCATGGCTAAACTGACTGCGCTCATTATGAGCGCGCTCAGTTTTGGAGTCAATCCGGGCGTCCTGGCTTGCTAGGATGCGCGCTCGATGAGCCACGCGACGCAGCCCCGCCGAGAGGCGAAGAAGCGAGACAAGCGGGAGCGAATCCGCGCCGCCGCCGCCGAGCTCTTTCGCGCCCGCGGCTACGAGGCGACGACGACGCGTGAGATTGCCGAGCGTGCCGGCGTGGCCACGGGCACGCTGTTCCTGTACGCGCGTCACAAGGACGAGGCGCTGGCGCTGGTCTTCGGTGACGACGTCGACGAGGCGCTGGCCTCGTGCACCCGGAGTCGTCCGGCGCGCTCGAGGTTCGTGAGCGGCCTCTGCCGACGGCTCTCGGGGCTCTATGCGCTCTACGCGCGGGACCCGGAGCTGGCGCTCCGCTTCCTGCGACGCCTGCCCTCGCTGGACGACGCGGAGAAGGTCACCCACGACGCACGCAACGAGCGCTTCATCGCGGTCATTCGCGACGAGGTGGCGCGCGCGGTCGCCTCGGGCGAGCTGCGTTCGGATCTCGACGTCGACCTGGCAACCCGCACGACGTTCGCGGTGGTCCGGGTGCTGATCTTCGGCTGGCTCGCGACGGGCCCGCGCATCACGGTCGAGGCCGGCACGCGGGAGCTCTCCCGCACCCTTCGTCTGCTCGTCGCGGGGATGGGCGCCGGCTGATACGGGGCCTGCTATGGTGGCGCGCGATGCACCAGCGACCGAACAAGCCCGAGCTACGGATCCAGCCGACGACGCTCTGGGAGTACCCGTCCCAGCACTACGGCCCCGGCCAGCAGGGCGACCAGAAGTACATCGGCGCGACGCCTTCGTACGTGATCTGGAACATGCTCGAGCGCTACACGAAGCCCGGCGATCTCGTCGTCGATCCGTTCTGCGGCTCGGGCACCACGCTCGACGTCGCCAAGGACACGGGCCGCAAGGGCCGCGGCTTCGATCTCTCGCCCTATCGCGCCGACATCGAGAAGGCCGACGCACGGAAGCTCCCGCTCGAGACCGGTTCCGTCGACCTCGTGTTCATGGATCCGCCCTACGGCGACCACATCGACTACTCGGACGACCCGGGCTGCATCGGCAAGCTCTCGGCCTTCGACCCGAAGTACTACCAGGCGATGCACCGAGCGATCAGCGAGGCCGCGCGCGTGCTCAAGCCGGGCGGAACGTTCGGGCTCTACGTCTGCGACTACTTCGAGAAGAAGGTCGGCTTCGCGCCGGTCGGGTTCCAGCTGTTCATGAGCGTCGCGGAGAAGCTCAAGGTCGTCGACATCGTGAGCGTCGTTCGCCACAACAAGTCGCTCGAGCTCGGCAACTACCGGAAGGCTGCGGAGGAGGGGAACTTCTTCCTCCGCGGGTTCAACTACCTCTTCATCGCCCAGAAGCCCGATAACCGGCCCGTCCCGAAGCCCGAGCCGAAGCCCGACCTGCGAAAGCGAGACCGCCACGGGCGACTAGTGAAGAAATGAGCTGGCGCGAGGCGGCGTTCTTCACGAGCGCCCCGAGCTCGCGGCCCTCGAAGCGACGCGCGGCGCAGAGCGTTCGCGCGAGCTCGGCAGCCTTCGCGTCGACCTCGAGCTCCTCGCCCGCGACGTAGAGTAGAAGCGCGCCGCGGGGACGCGGGAGGTAGGCCCACCTTCCCTCCTCCGAACGCGCGAGCGTGTCGCCGCGCGCGAGCCGCGCAAGGATGTCGGCCTCGGAGAGCGGCCTCCGCGGAGGCGTGAGCTCGTGTCCGGGCGAGAGCCGCGTCGCGAACGCGCCGAAGAAGCGGTCGATCGCGTCGTCGGTGCCTTGCATCGAGCGAACCGCCTCGCGAACGCGCGCGAGCAGCGCGGGCGGAATCGCGCCCGGGTTGGCAGCCGGCGCGAGCGGCGGGTCGACGAGGAGCTGCGCGCCCTTCGGCCCGCTCACCGCGGCGGTGTGCGCGGCGAAGGCCTTCCACATCTCCGCGAAGCCCGGCGCGCGGAAGCCGACGGAATACGTGAGACAAGGCGTGACGGCGACGCCGTGATGCGCGAACCCCGGCGGTAGATAGAGGAGATCGCCGGCGCGCAGCACCTCGTCGGCGTCCGGCGTGAAGCGCTGGAGGATGCGGAGGTCGAGCCCGTCGCGAAGGCGAGCGTCCTTCGTCCGTCGCGCATCGTACCTCCAGCGGCGCTCGCCCAGGCCCTGGACGAGGAAGACGTCGTAGCTGTCGAGATGCGGACCGACGCTGCCGCCCGGCGCCGCGTAGCTCACCATCACGTCGTCGACGCGCACGTTGGGGAGGAACGCGAAGTGCTCGAGCAGCAGCGCAGCCTCGGGGACGTGGCGATTGAGCTCCTGGACGAGGAGCGTCCAGCCGCGCGCGGGCAGCGAGGCGAAGCGCGACTCCGGATGCGGACCGAACGTCACCTCCCACGGCTCGCGGCCGCCGCGCTCGCGCACGATGCGAGACTCGATGCCCTCCTCGCACGAGAGTCCGGCGAGCTCCTCCGGAGTGAGCGGATCGCGCAACGCAGGGAATGCACCACGGACGAGCAGCGGCTTCTTCTGCCAGTGCTCGCGAAGGAAGCGCGCAGCGCTCATGCCGAGGACGCGGGTGACGGGTACGTGCCTGACTTGCGGAGCAACCATCGAGGAGCCCGCTGTCCTATCATGCCCTGCGGTCAAGGCTGGAATTCTGCCGAAGCTCGTCGGCGCTCTGAGCATCGTGTCACCCGTTCGGGTGAGGTCGCGTCGATCCGTCGCCTGTTCGGAGGAGCCCGCGCGCTGAATCACGAGGGTTGGCCCCCGTCAATCCCGCCACGATGAACGCCCGCAACCGCCTTCGCTCCTCCTTCCTCCTCCCCGCCATTCTCCTCACCCTCGCCGCGAGCGCGTGCACGATCGTCACCGACGAGAAGGGCGACCCCAACGCGCGCGTCGACAAGGTCGTCGTGGTCGGCACGAGCGTCACGAGCGCGCTCTACGCGACGGGCGAGCTCGGCCTCACGATGGTCCCGAAGGACTCGAGCGACGAGGCCGTCCTCGACAGCAAGCTGAGGGTCGACGTGCGCATCACCTCGCCGGCGGAGATCACCACGGCGACGCTCGGCACCGAGTGCACGGTGCCCGACCCGAGTCGCAAGTCGGTATCGATCGGCGTCATCATCGACGACTCGGGGTCGATGGCGAGCAGCGACCCGAAGGAGCTTCGAAAGTCCGCGACCGTGAGCTTCCTCGGCACACTCGGGAGCGACGACAAGGTCCTCCTCGCCGACTACGGCGTCACGGGCACCCACCTGCGCGATCTGCTCTGCGAGTCGTCGCAGCAGAACGGAGCGAATGCCCTCGAGAGCTGCTCGCCCCCGAAGGCGAGCTTCTCCGCGGACAAGCCCGCGCTCGTGAAGGCGACCGAGCTGATCCGCAGCTCGGGCGGCACGCCGCTCTTCGAGTCGTGCGTCGAGATGATGCCGCTCGTCGACTCCGTGAAGGACGGTCGACGTGGTGTGCTCCTCCTCTCCGACGGTCGGCCCAGCAGCGACACGAAGCGCGACGAGTGCCACGCCGCTGCGAAGGCCGCGCAGATCCCGGTCTTCACCGTCGGCCTCGGCCCCGCGGCAGAGGGTGATCCGTCCGTGGACGCAGATGCGGTGAAGGTCCTTCGCGAGCTCGCGAACGACACCGGCGGCAGCTATGCGTCGGCGAACGACGCGACGCAGCTCGACAACCTCTTCCGCAACATGGGCACCGCGCTCGCGCGCGGGAGCTGCAAGACGACGTTCAAGATCGCGGACGCCGCGACGAAGGTCCGTCCCGGCTCCAAGATCACCGGCGAGGTCTCGGTCGGCTCCAGGGGCACGACGGCGACGTTCGAGCTCATCGCGCCCGAGATGCCCTGACCTGCTCGCGTGACGCGCGACGCGAGATGACGTAGGCGTTCGGCGTGCGTGTGCATGCCGAACGCCTGTCTCCGCTCCTGGCGTCGGCGATCACGCTCGCGTTTCTGTTCGCGGTCGGGCCGAGCTGCGCACCCGTGGTGACGAGCACGACGCCCGCCGCCTCCGCCCCTCCCCACGCAACGCATGGGCCTTCGGCTCCGCCCGTCGACGCTGGAGCGGCTCGCGTGTGCATGCACGACACGAAGGACCTCGCTCCGTGCGTGGAGGACTGCGACCGCGGGATCGCGTTCGCCTGCACAGTCGTCGCGCAGCGACTCGAGCGTGGTGAGGGGGTCGCTCAGGACCTCACGCGGGCGGTCCACCTCCACGAGCGTGCATGCGAGCTCCGTGACGCGCCCTCGTGCGTGAGCGCCGCCCGGATGCATGCGAGCGGCCGAGGCGCGCCACCGAGTCGCTCGCGACAGATCGAGCTGCTCGGCGTCGCCTGCACGCTCGGCGACGCACATGCATGCAGTATCCCCGCAAAGGCCTTCGCCAGCGGAACGGGCGTCCCGCGTGACGAGCGTCGCGCGGCCGAGCTCTGGCAGCGTGGCTGCGCGGGCGGCGACGAAGCGGCGTGCGCCGAGGTCGAGACCCCGTAGAGCTAGCTCGAATCACGCACGGTGACGCGCATGCGGATGCCGCCGCGCGGCCGCAGCGTGACGAGCGGCTCGACGGTCACCGGCGCATCGTCCACGAGATCGAGGCGCAGGCGCCTCAGGAGCGACGCGAGGATCACGTGACCCTCCATCAGCGCGAAGTGATTCCCGATGCAGATGCGCGGGCCTGCACCGAAGGGCATGTATCCGCAGCGCGGGAACGCCTTCTCGGCGTCTCCCATGAACCGCTCGGGCTCGAACGACTCGGGCCGCGGAAAGAGGTCGGGGCGGCGGTGGATGCCGAGCACGTTCACCAGCACGATCGTGTACTTTTTGATCGCGTGCCGCCCGATGACGACGTCCTGCGCGACGCGACGCGCGAGGATGTACGCCGGCGGGTAGAGACGCATCGTCTCCTTCAGCACGGCGAGGGTCCACGGGAGGAGCTTCAGGTCGTCGTACGAGGGGACGCGGCCGAGCGCGTCGATCTCCGCCTCGACGCGCGCGCGTGCCTCCGGGTTCTTCGCGAGGAGGTAGAGCGCCCAGGACAGCGCGTTGGCCGTCGTCTCGTGCCCCGCGAGAAAGAGCGTCATGGCCTCGTCGCGGATCTGTCGATCCGTCATCGAGCCGCCGTCTTCGTCCTGCGTCGCGAGCAGCATGCTGAGGAGGTCGCCGCGATCGTCACCCTGCGCGCGGCGCTCGCGGATGATCCGGTAGAGGATGGCATCGAGCTGCGCGACGGCGCGGCGGTTCCTCAGGTTGGTCGGCGTCGGCACGAACGGCGGGATCGGCACGAGCGAGCTGAGCTGGGACATCACGCATTCCATCGCGACCGTGACGGCGTGACCGACCTCGTCGGCGTTCGAGCCGACCTCGGCGTCGAAGAGGGTCTTGCCGACGATCTCGAGCGTGAGCCCGAGGACCGCCTCGGAGATGTCGAGGACTCGCCCGTTCGCGAGCGAGGCCGCCAGGCGCACGCTGCGCTCCGCCATGGTCGACGCATACGACGCGATGCGCTTGTGCGCGAACGCCGGCGCGATGAGCCGCCGCTGGCGCGCGTGGACCTCACGCTCGCTCGTGAGGAGGCCCCGGCCGAGCAGCGGCCGGAGGAAGATCGCCAGGCCGGGCGCCTTGACGAACGACGCGTGCTTGACCGCGAGCACCTCGTGGGCGAGGGCCGGCGAGCCGATCATGACCACGGGGACAAACCCGAGCCGAAGCCGGGCGATCTCGGGCTGCTCGCGCGCGACGCACAGCAGGACGGCGGTGCGGTCCTCGCGAAACGCCCTCAGGTGCCCGAGCACCGGGTCGCCCGAGATTCGCGGAATTGGAACGAGGTCGGGCGCGGACATGGCAACGCGCGATCCTTATCATCGTTCTGCCCTGCTATGATGGGGACCCAATGAGCTCGATCAAGAAGACCCTGATGAAGCAGGGGATGAAGCTGATGACCGATCCGCGCGTCATGAAGATGATGCAGGACGAGCGCGTGATGAAGGCCGTCATGCAGATGATGAACGTGCCGGGCAAGGTCACGTCGTTCACCAACGAGCAGATCGAGAAGCTCGCCAAGGCGATGAGCCTCGCGACCGAGGACGAAGTGAAGGACCTGAAGCGTCAGGTCCGCCGCCTCGAAGAAGAGGTCTCGCGGCTCGAGAAGGACAAGAAGTAGCCCGGGCAGGCACGCCCTACGCGGCGTGCTTGTCGAGCCACGAGGTCAGCATCGGCCACGTCGCGAACGGCGCGTCGCGGCCGACGAGCAGATCGATGTGGCCGAGCGGCGCCGTCCGGTACGTCTTGTCCTTGGAGCGGCTGCGCTCGTAGGCGGGGCGGACGCTCGCCGGAGGCGCGAGATCGTCGTTCGCGCCGGAGACGACGAGGAGCGGGAGGTCCATCGCCTCGAACTTCTCGACGTAGTCGCGTTGCTCGCCGCCGAAGCGCTTCTCGGTGGCCCACTCGAACATGTTGCGGAGCTCGGCGATCCCCGCGCGGTCGAACGCGAGCCGCAGGTGCTGCTCGAGGACGTGCGGCTCGAGCGCGCCGGCGTGCCATCCGCGCAGCGGGAGCGGGTAGAACGGGCTGTCGGCGACGCGGCGGATCGTCCGCATGAACGCGCCGATCGGGTAGAGCGGCGCCGACATTCCGATGTGCGGGACGCCGGCGCGGCGGAGGCCCTCGAAGAACAGCGCGATCGCCTGCAACGAGAGTGACCCGCGCGTGAAGTGGTACGGGCTGCCGATCGAGATGACGCCGCCGACGCCCCCCGCGAGGAGGGGCGCCGCGCCGTAGCTGACGAGGCCGCCGAGCGAATGGCCGACGAGGAAGACCGGGCGGTCACCGGTGAGGAGGCGGACCTCGTCGACGGCGGTCGGGAGGTCCTCGGTGATGTAGTCGTCGACGTGGCGGACGGCGCGGGCGCCGAAGTGCCGCGAGCGCCCGTGGCCCCGGAGATCGAGGTTGAAGACATCGTAGCCGGAGCGAGCGAGGTGGTTCGCGAGGCTACGAGCCGGCAGGTGCCAGGCGTAGCGGTTCTGGCCGAAGCCGTGCACCAGCAACACGGGCGCGCGGGTGCCCCCCTCGTTCGCGGCGAGGCGCTTGCGCACCATCGCGAGGGGGATCTTCCCGCTGGTGACCACGAGCTCCTTCACGAAGGTCGCTCGGTCGTGGCGATCGATCGTCTGCTCGAGGGTCCGGCCGTAGAGGATCACGTGACAGCCATTCTGGATTGACCTTCGAGCCCCCAGAAAGTGTAGCATCGAAATCAACGGGCCGGCCAAAGCGGGCACCGTGGAGGCTTTGATGACGCAGCGCGGGTCGAGATCCCCCTTCTCCCTTCGGCACCTTTCGCTCGCGCTTCCCGTGGCCGCGGCGATGGCTCTCGCAGCACCGCCAGCGCTCGCCCAGGGAGCTGCAAAACCTGCGGCCAAGCCCGCTGCCGGCAAGCCCGACCCGAAGAAGACCGCCGAAGACGCGAAGAAGGCCGAGGACGCCAAGGCCGCCGAGGAAGCGAAGAAGGCCGAAGACGCCAAGGCCGCCGAGGACGCGGAGAAGAAGAAGGCCGAGGAGGCCAAGCCCGTCGTCGGACCGAGCTCGGTCGAGCCTCCCCACGAGGAGTGGGACATCAAGGACGTCACCGAGATCGACGGCAAGAAGTACTTCTTCATCGGCGCTCGGTACCGCGGGAACATCATCCCGCAGTTCATGCTCAACCTCTTCGTCGACGAAGGCGCGACGATCTACTCGAACAACTTCGCGATCGAATTCGACATGCGGAAGGACGGCTTCTCGCTGATCCCCGCGATCGGGTTCACCGAGTACGGCACGGGCGGCGACATCCTCTTCAAGGAGAAGGGGTCGAAGGACATCGCGGGCAACTACTCCTTCGTGAACAGCAGCATGAAGGCCCTCTACCTGACGGCGGATCTCCTCTGGTCGGCGAAGATCTCGAAGAACTTCGACTTCGAGTACGGCGCGGGCTTCGGCCTCGGGATCGTCTTCGGCGACCTCTCGAACAACTGGGTCTACGAGGACCCGGGCGGCCCGCTCTCCGGCGCGAACGGCAAGCACTACTCGAAGTGCCAGAGCGGCGGCACGCAGCCCGGCTGCAACGCGGCCGAGCACAAGAACACTGACACGCTGAAGGTCGGCAACTACACCGAGCCGAGCTGGTTCAGCGGCGGCTCGAAGCCCGTCCTCTTCCCGTGGATCTCGATCCCGCAGCTCGGCGTTCGCTACAAGCCGGTGAAGAACTTCGAGGCGCGCTTCGGCATGGGCTTCGGTCTCACCGGGTTCTGGTTCGGCCTGAACGGCGCCTACGGCCTCGAGCAGAAGCCGAAGGAGTAAAGGCGCCGAGCCGGGACTTCGGCCCCGCTTGGCACAAAGCTGTGGTGGCACACTCGTGGCACGATAGCATCGCGGGGCGGCGTGGCACTGGTCGCGCCCCCCTGAAAAATGAGCGCTCAGCCCACGTTGCCGACGTTCACGATGCCCGCCCGCTACGAGGCGATGGCACGCCTCGGCAAGGGTGGCGGCGGCGAGGTCTGGGCCGTACGCGATCGCGTCACCGGCACCGAGCTCGCGCTCAAGGTCCTCAGTGAGGATGCGGGCGAGGCAGAGACGATGGCGCTCGTGCGCGAGGCCGTCACGCTGAGCGGCCTCGAGGGCCTCGGCGTCCCGCGCGTGGTCGCGTTCGGAAGCCTGCCGGGAAGCACCCGCCGCTACCTCGTGCGTGAGCTCGTCGACGGCCGGAGCCTCGAGGACGTGATGGAGCACGGCGACGGCGAGTGGCTGCGCCCCATCGCATGCGCCGCGGACCAGCTCACCGTGCTCCACCGTGCCGGCCTCTTCCACGGCGACATCAAGCCGGCGAACGTGATTGTCGGCGACGACGGAACCGGCACGCTCGTCGACCTCGGGCTCGCGACACCATGGCGTGAAGGCGGCGCGCGCGCGAAGGGGCTCACGCCGAAGTACGCGGCGCCCGAGCTGCTCATCGGCGACGCCCTCACCGTGCGCGGCGAGGTCTACGCGCTCGGCGCGACGCTCGCCGACGCGCTGACCGCGCGTGGTGACGAGCTCACCGGCGCCGTCCGCGACGCGCTCCGGAAGATCGCGAAGCGCGCGACGGAGGAGGACCCTCAGTCCCGCTACCCGAGCATCGACGAGCTCGCGAGCGCCCTCAAGAGCGCCGCCAGGCTCGAGACCCGCGCCTTCGACGAGGCGGCCGCGTGGCCGGTGCTCGGCCTCGACGGCGCGGCGCACGCGCTGACCGCGGAGGTCGCGCGCCTCGCACCAGGCGCGGCGCTCGCGGTCGTCGGTCCGAAGCGAAGCGGACGCACGACGTTGATTCGCAGGCTCTCGTGGTCGCTCGGCGTGAGCGGCGCACCGGTCGCGAACGTCGAGCCCGGGCGCGAGGCGGGCGGCGCCGCGCGCGCGATCTCGTCGCGCGAGGTCGTCGAGCTCGAGCTCGGTGTGTGGGGCGGTCTCGACGCGCCCGTGGCCGGCCTGGTCGTCGTCGTCGACGACTTCTCGGGACTCGACGACGACGCGCGGGCCGCGCTGAAGCGCGCGGTGAAGCGCGGCGCGCGCCTCGTGGCGGTCGGTGACGCGGAGGCGGTCGGTGCGCTGTCGAGCAAGGGCACCTCGATCTTCGAGGTGCCGCCGCTCGATGACGTCTCCGCCGCGGAGCTCGTGAAGCGCGCCGTCCCTTCCCTGCCCGACCGTCTCGCGCGACACCTCCTCGAGCGAGTCCAGCGGAGGCCCGGCCTCCTCCGCTCCTTCGTGAAGCGCCTCGGCGGCCGCGCCGTGACCTCCATCGACGAGATCGACGAGATCGTCGACGCCTCTTCGCGTCGCAGCGTGCCGCCTTCTTCGCGCTCACGCGAGGAAGGTCTCACCGAGCTCCGTCGCGCGCTCGACACAGGGCGTTTCGACCTGGCCTCCGAGACCCTCGACACGCTCCACCAGCCGAACGACGACGCGGAGAAGACCGATTTTGCCGTCGCGCGCGCGAAGATCCTGCTCGCACGCGGCGACGCGCTGACGGCCGCCAAGGCGCTCGATGCCGTGGCGAAGCTCGCGCGCGGCGGCCCGCACTGCCGCGCCTGGCTCACCGCGCGCGCCCGGACGCACGTCCGCGCGGGCGACTTCGCGCAGGCGGCCAGGCTCGCCGAGGAGGCCGCCGCCCCGCTCGCGAGCGGGCGCGACGCGCAGTCGGCCGACGCCCTCGCGGTGTGCGGCGTCGCGCTCGCGTATCTCGGGGACGAGAAGCGCGCGCTCGAGGCGCTCGAGGAGGCGGTGACGGTCGCCAAAAATGTGCATGATGCACGTATCGAGGCCGTCGCCCTCGGCTCACTCGCCATCGCGCACCAGCGCAGCGGCCGGGCGAAGGAGGCACGCGAGGCCTACGAGGCGGCGCTCGCCTCCGCCGAGACGGCCCACGACGCGTGGACGCTCGCGACGACCCGCCTCAACCTCGCGGGCCTCGCGAAGGCCGACGGCGACCTCGCGCAGTCGCTCGTTCATCTCGAGGCCGCCCTCGACATGGGACGCCGCGCCGGCGCGCTCATGGCCGTCCAGCAGACGCTCTTCAACCTCGCGAACCTCGACCTCTACCTCGGCCGCTACGCGCGCGCGGGCGCGTCGATCGAGCGCCTTGCCGAGCAGCGCGACAAGCTCTCGCCGAACGCACGCGCGCAGCTCCTCGGCCTCCAGGCCGAGCTCGCGACGCGCATGGGCGACATCGACCGAGGCGCACGCCTCTACGAGCTGTGCGCCGAGGCCTACGACGCCGTCGTTCGCCCGCTCGACGCCGCCGAGGCGAGGCTCGAAGGCATCCTCACGCGCCTCGGCTCCGACGCCGCCGCGAACGTCGACGTGACGTCGCTGTCGCGGGAGCTCGACACGCTGCGCGCGAAGGTCGGCGAGGGCGGGCTCCAGGAGCACGAGCCCCTCGCCTGCATCGTGAAGGGGACGCTCGCGCTCCTCCGAGGTGATGAGACGGCGGCGCGCCAGGCGCTCGACGAGGCCCACGAGCGCGCCACCACGCTCGGTCAGCGCGAATGGGCCTGGCGTGCGCTCGACGCGCGCGCTCGCCTCGCGAGCTCGCAGGGAGCCTCGGCGCTGGCGCGTCGCGACACGGACGCGGCGCTCGCCATGCTCGAGGAGACGGCGTCCAAGCTGCCGCGCGATCTCCGCGAGGTGTTCTGGAACGACCCTCGCCGCCGCTCGCTCCGGCAGGCGCACACCGCCACGATCCCCGCGGTCTCCTCGTCGCCGTGGTCGTCCACGGCCACGCCGATGGCCCGCTCGCAGGGCATGCTCACCGAGCAGGGGGGCCCCACCATCACCACGGCTCGAACGGCTCTCTCGGGCATCTCCAGCATGGGGGCTCCGCTGCCTTCCGACGACCGCCTCGCACGCATCTTCGAGATCACCCGCGACCTCGCGCGCGAGCACGACCTCGATCGCCTCCTCCAGCGCGTGACCGATCACGCCGTCGGCCTGCTCGGAGCCGAGCGTGGGCTCATCGTGCTCGTCAACGACGAGGGCGGCGTGGTCGCGCACACCGCGCGCGACAGCAAGGGCGAGGAGGCCGCGCAGAATTTCTCGCGCAGCGTCGCCGAGCGCGTCATCAAGGAAGGCGAGCCCGTGATCGCCGCGAGCGCACGCGACGACGAGCGCCTCGCGAAGGCCGTCAGCGTGCACCAGCTGATGATCCAGTCGATCGCGTGCGTCCCGATCCGCGGCGCTCCGCCGGCAGGGAAGACGATCGGCGCGCTCTACGTGGAGACGCGCCTCCGCCCCGGCGTGCGCTTCCGCGAGGAGCTACCGACGCTCGCGGCCTTCGCCGATCAGGCGGCCATCGCGATCGAAGGAGCTCGGCTCATCGACGAGAACCGCCGGCGCGCCGACGAGCTCGAGATCGCGAACGGCGAGCTCACCGAGGCCAAGGACAAGCTCGCGGAGCTCCTGGGTCGGCGTACCGAGCAGCTGCACACCGCGCGACGCGATCTCAAGCAAGCGCGCTCCGAGCTGCGCTCGCACTTCGGCTACGCGGGGCTCGTCGGCACCAGCGCGGCCATGCGCAAGCTGTATGCGCTGATCGAGCGCGTGCGCGACACCGACGTCCCGATCCTGATCACGGGCGAGAGCGGCACCGGCAAGGAGGTCGTCGCGCGCGCCGTGCACATCGCAGGGCCGCGCGCCAAGCAGCCCTTCCTCGGAGTGAACTGCGGCGCCATCCCCGCGAACCTCCTCGAGAGCGAGCTCTTCGGGCACGTGCGCGGCGCGTTCACCGGCGCCGAACGTGATCGCAAGGGTCTCTTCCGCGAGGCCGAGAACGGCACCATCCTCCTCGACGAGATCGGGGAGATGCCCCAGAAGATGCAGGCCGGCCTCCTCCGCGTGCTCCAGGAGAAGACGGTGCGCCCCGTCGGCGGCGTGAAGGAGGAGCCCTGCAGCGCGAGGGTCGTCGCCGCGACCAACCGCGATCTCTCGGCGATGGTCGCAGAGGGCACCTTCCGCGAGGACCTCTACTACCGGCTCCACGTCATCGAGCTGAAGATCCCGCCGCTGCGCGAGCGCGTCGACGACGTCCCTGCGCTCATCGATCACTTCCTCACGCTGTTCTCCGCGCGTCACAAGCGCGACCGGAAGACGATCGAGCGGACCGCCGTTCGCCGGCTCCAGGCCTTCGACTGGCCGGGCAACGTCCGACAGCTCGAGCACGTGCTGCTCAATGCATGGCTGCTCTCGGAGGAGAACGAGATCACGATCGACGACCTCGACCTGCCGACGGCGAGCGTGCGCGCCGGCTCGACGGTCGAGCATCGCGACCACCGCACTTCGGCTGTGGCGAGCTCGAGCTCGACCACGACGGCGACCTCCCCCGGCAGCGGGAGCGAGGCTCGCGCGTCCGCGTCGAACGCCGCTCGCGCACGGACGCAGGAGGAGTATCGCGACGCCGAGAAGGAGAAGATCCTGGCGGCCCTCACGCGATGCAACTGGAACCGCGTGCAGGCCGCGAAGATGATCGGCGTCCCCCGGAGGACCTTCTACCGGCGACTCAAGGAGTACGGCATCGTCTGAGCGCGCTATCCTCGTGCGCCATGCGCCCCCTCTCGCTCGTCGCGGTCTCACTCACGCTCGGCCTCACCTTCGGATGCAGCAAGGAGTCGGCGAAGTCCGACCCGGCCGCGACCTCGAGCGCCGGCACCAGCGCAGCCACGACCGCCGCGCCCGGTGAGGTCGCCGTCGGCAAGCCGCCGCCGGACTTCTCGACGAAGGACCACAACGGGGCCGACCTGAAGCTCTCTGCCCTCAAGGGCAAGCCGGTCGTCGTCTACTTCTACCCGAAGGACGAGACCCCGGGCTGCACCACCGAGGCGAAGGACTTCCGCGACTCGTGGAAGGAGCTCGAGAAGAAGGGCGTCGTCGTGATCGGGATCTCGACCGACAACGCCGACTCCCACAAGGCGTTCGCCAAGCACCACGAGCTGCCGTTCCACCTCGTCAGCGACGAGGGCGGAGCCATCGCCAAGTCGTTCGGGGTGCCGAACCGCATGGGCTTCCTCGGGAGGCAGACCTTCGTGATCGGCGCCGACGGCAACGTGAAGAAGATCTACCGCGACGTGGACGTCTCGAAGCACGCGAGCGAGGTCCTCGCGGATCTCCAGTCGTGACCGCCGGCGGGCCCACCGGCCCTGGCGCACCGCCGGCCCTCCGCCGCCGCCTCGGGGTCCTGGTCGACGGCGTCCCCATGCCCGAGGCCGAGGCGCTCTCCTTCTGGGAGCGGTTCAGCGACTGGATGGAGGAACACCGGGGTGATCTCGCGGGGTTCGCTGCCCAGGAGGGCTTCGCCAGCGTCCACCCGGGGGTCGATGGGGACAAACCCGTCCTCCGGGCGAGCAAGAGCGCCGGGCAGCGGCCCTATGCCGCCGTCCGAGGCGATCAGCCCCCGGGGCGATCCGGTGGATCGGTCGCTCGCCATGACTCCGGAGACAAGCCGAACCGGTCGGTCAACAACCCACCGAAATCCCCGAAGAAACGGCCCCGGTAAGTAAGACACCACCCCACAATGTGTGGGCCTAGCGCTTGCTTATCTGTTCTGCGACGTGCCGAGCCCCTCCTCCCCCTCCCCCGCCATCGACATCATCTACGCCGCCCATACGGCGTCCTGCACCTTCCTGCTGGACTCCGACGGCATCTGCCGACGCATCGTCGTCGCCCCCAAGGGAAAGCGAAGCGCCTCGCGCACCGCCTCTCGCTGCGTGGGCGCCCAGTACGTCGCTTCGCTCGACGGGAGCGCCGCCGGCGGGCTCGTGGAGATGCCGCGAGTCGGCGCATCGATGCTCTTCGCCCGGGTGGAGGACAACGGCCGGATCTCCCTGGTCCGGACCGCCATCGTGACCAGCTTCGAGTCGAAGGCCGCAGAGGATCCCTTCGCCGAGACCGGCTCCGGTGCGGTCGAGACGTCGGCCCCCGAGCTCGACGCCCCCCGCGCCGCGCATCGCCAGGCGGAAGACGACTATTACGACCCCAGCGAGCGGACCCAGCGCATCCAGGCGCTCCGCCCCGAGCAGATCGCCGCGGCCCTCGGCGCGGACGACCTCGAGGAGAGCGACGAAGGCAACGACCTCGCGACGGCCGAATACCGCGCCGTCGACATCGAGGAGAGCGCCGCCTACCGGCGTACGCCGCCCACGCTGCGCGCCGCGCCTCGCGACGCGAGCCTCGACGAAGAGGACGAATACGCCAAGCCGGCCGCCGCCCCCGCGAGTGCTCTTCCCCGCCTGAGCGACGCTCACGGCGCCCAGGCGACGGCCCGCGCCTACACTCCCGCGGCGCGCCCGACGCCCGCTTCCGACGTGCAGCTCAGCCGACGCCACCGCAGCGGCTGAGGGTCACGCGTCCGAGAATCGAAGCTCCCCGAAGCACCCCATTGTCAGGAGGCGCCGATAATGGTACCTCGCGCGGCGATGAAAGCTCGACATCCCGGGGGTTTCCCGCCTTGTCGTGACCGCCACGAGGACCCATGTCGCTGCTCGGAGTGAGCACCTCCGTTTTCAGTTCCGAAGGCCCCGTCACGGTCGACTTCGACCTCACTGTGGTCGTTCAGCTCGGCCTGTTCCTGGTTCTTCTCGTCATCCTGAAGCCCGCGCTCTTCGATCCGATGATGCGGCTCTTCGAGGAGCGCGAGAAGCGCATCGAAGGGACGCGGAACGAGGCTCGAAAAGAGAACGAACGCTCGGCCATGGCGAAGACCAAGGCCATGGCGATCGTGGCCAAGGGTCGCGAGGCCGGGGCGCTCGAGCGCGACGCGCTCCGCGCCGAGGGCCAGAAGCGCGAGGCCGAGCTCATGAACCTCGTCCGTGCGGAGAGCACGGCGACCCTCGAGCGCGGCCGCGCCGAGATCGGAAACGAGGCGAAGGCCGCCAGGGACCAGCTCCGCACCGACGCGCGCGCGCTCGGACGGGACATGGCCTCCCGCGTTCTCGGCCGCGAGGTCGCATCGTGAAGAAGCACACGCTCACGCTCGCGGCGCTCGTCGTCGCCCTCACCGGCACCGTCGCGTTCGCGCAGGAGCACGAGGCTCCGGCGGCCGCACCGCACGGAACGCCCGCGGCCGCTCAGCACGGCACCCCCGCCGCAACCGGACACGCCGCTCCTGCGGCGGCTCACGGCGAGGCCGCTCCCGCCCACGGCGGCGAGCATGCCACGACCGAGGGACACGCCGAGGGCGACCACGCCGCGGCCGGCCATCACGGCCCCGAGGCGATCAACTGGACGGACATCGGCGACAAGAAGAAGCCGGCGATCATCGCCCTCGTCATCAACTTCGGCGTCCTGATGACGCTCTACTACCTCCTCGGCAAGAAGCCGGTCGCCGCCGCGCTCAAGCAGCGCCGCGTCACGATCGGCAAGGACATCGACGAGGCGCAGGCGCTCCTCGACGAGGCCAAGGAGCTCGCGAAGACCTACCAGGCCGAGCTGAAGAACGCCGACGTCGACGCGTCGACGGCCAAGGCTGGCCTCATCTCCGCGGGCACGGGCGAGGTCGATCGCATGCTCACCGACGCGCAGGAGCGCGCCGACCGCATGAAGCGCGACGCCGACCGCCTCGTCGAACAGGAGCGCAAGCAGGTGCACCTCGACATCCTCGGCGAGACCGTCGATCTCGCCGCCCACGAGGCCGCGAAGCTCCTCGAGAAGTCCGTCACGACCGACGACCACGTCCGGCTCGCGCAGGACCTCCTCGCCGAGCTGTCACGCCGTCCCGCAGCGTCCAAGTCCGCGGGAGGTGCAACGTGATCCCCGGCGTCATCGCAAAGCGTTACGCGACCGCGCTCATGGAGCTCGGCAGCGAAGCAGGTCAGCTCGACGCCCTCGTCGAGGAGATTGCTCGCGCCTCCAGCGCCTACGAGTCGAGCGCCGAGCTGCGCAACGCCTTCGAGAACCCGCTCATCCCGGCGGCCGCCAAGAAGGCGATCCTCAACGACGTCGCGCAGGGCCTCGGCCTCGGCCAGACCACGCGCAACTTCCTCGGGCTGCTCGTCGACCGCCGCCGCATCCGCGCGCTGCCGCCGATCTCGACTCGCCTCCGCGAGATGGCCGACCTCCGCCGTGGCATCACTCGCGCCGAGGTCCTCACCGCGATGCCGCTTCCCGAGGAGTACTTCGAGAAGCTCCAGCGCGAGCTCGAGCGCATCACCGGCCGCAAGGTCGCGCTCGATCGCAAGCTCGACGCGACGCTCATCTGCGGTGTCCTCATTCGCATCGGCGACACCGTCTACGACGGCTCGCTCGTCGCCCGCCTCAAGCAGCTGAAGGAGACGATGCTGCCCAACTGAGGGGCACGCATCGCCATCCCATTTATTTCGGAAAGATTGAAGGGTCACCAAAGTCATGCAGCTTCGCGCCGAAGAGATCTCCTCGATCATCAAGAAGCAGATCCAGAGCTACGAGAAGGCCGCGCTCACGACGGAGACCGGCACGGTCCTCAGCGTCGGCGACGGTATCGCCCGCATCTACGGCCTCGAAGGCGCGATGGCCGGCGAGCTCATCGAGTTCCCCGGCGGCATCATGGGCCTCGTCCTCAACCTCGAGTCGGACAACGTCGGCGCCGTTCTCTTCGGCGAGTCGACGGGCATCAAGGAAGGCGCGACCGTCAAGCGCACGAACCGCATCATGGAGGTCCCCGTCGGTGAGGCCGCCATCGGTCGCGTCGTCAACGCGCTCGGCATCCCGGTCGACGGCAAGGGCCCGATCGAGACGCCGCACAAGCGCCGCGTCGAGATCAAGGCGCCCGGCATCCTCGCCCGCCAGCCCGTCAAGGAGCCCCTCCAGACCGGCATCAAGGCCATCGACTCCATGGTTCCGATCGGCCGCGGTCAGCGCGAGCTCATCATCGGCGACCGCCAGACGGGCAAGACCGCCGTCGCGATCGACGCGATCATCAACCAGAAGGGCCTCGGCGTTTACTGCTTCTACGTCGCCATCGGACAGAAGCAGTCCACCGTTGCCGCCGTCGTCGACAAGCTCACGCAGCACGGCGCGATGGAATACACGACGGTCGTCATCTCCGGCGCGAGCGAGTCCGCTCCGCTCCAGTTCATCGCGCCGTACACCGGCGTCACGATGGCGGAGTACTTCCGCGACACCGGCCGTCACGCCCTCTGCGTCTACGACGACCTGTCGAAGCAGGCCGTTGCCTACCGCCAGCTCTCGCTCCTCCTCCGCCGCCCGCCGGGTCGCGAGGCGTATCCGGGCGACGTCTTCTACATCCACTCGCGCCTCCTCGAGCGCGCGGCCAAGATGGCCGACCGCCTCGTGGTCGTCGCGAAGGGCACCACGTGGGAGAACCGCGGCGACGCGAAGATCCACGTCGGCGAGCAGGGCCACGAGTCCTCTGCCGAGGAGCTCAAGGCGAAGGGCGACGGCTTCGAGGTCGTGAAGGACCCGCTCTCGGGCGGCTCGCTCACGGCGCTGCCGATCATCGAGACGCAGGCCGGTGACGTCTCGGCGTACATCCCGACCAACGTCATCTCGATCACCGACGGCCAGATCTTCCTCGAGGCCGACCTCTTCTACTCGGGCGTTCGTCCGGCCATCAACGTCGGTGTCTCCGTCAGCCGCGTCGGCGGCAGCGCGCAGATCAAGGCGATGAAGGGCGTCGCAGGCTCGATCAAGCTCGACCTCGCGCAGTACCGCGAGAAGGCAGCGTTCAGCCAGTTCGCCTCCGACCTCGACCAGGTCACGCGCAACATGCTCGAGCGCGGCGTGCGCCTCGTCGAGATCCTCAAGCAGGGTCAGTACGTGCCGCAGGCCGTCGAGAAGCAGGTCGTCATCATCTACGCCGGCACGAAGGGCCACCTCGACAGCATTGAGGTTTCGAAGCTCGCCGAGTACGAGAAGCAGCTCTATTCGTTCATCGAGTCGAAGTACGCGACCATCTTCGAGACCATCCGCACGAAGAAGGCGCTCGACAAGGACACCGAGGAGACGCTGAAGAAGGCGCTCAAGGAGTTCGGGACGGCCTTCGGCAAAGAGGGCAAGGACGGCGGCGGCGAAAAGAAGAAGAAGAAGGGCTGAGAGCGCGCCATGGCCAACCTGAAAACCATTCGCAAGCGGATCACGAGCGTCAAGGCGACGCAGAAGATCACGCGCGCGATGAAGATGGTCGCAGGTGCGCGCCTCAACCGCGCACAGCAGCGGATCTCGGCGCTTCGTCCCTACGCGCTGAAGACGCACGAGATCCTCGCCGACGTCGCGACGGCGATGATCGCCAAGCAGACCGACCTCGAGTACTCGGGCGCCGACACCAACGACGGCCTTCACCCGCTGCTCCAGCGGCGCGACGAGAAGAACGTCCTGCTGCTCGTCCTCTCTGGTGACCGCGGCCTCGCTGGCGCGTTCAACGCGAACGTCAGCAAGGCGGCCTTCAAGGAGTGGCGCGAGAAGACGGAAGGCGGCGCCGAGGTCCACATCGCGACCGTCGGCAAGAAGAGCAAGGAGTACCTCGCGCGTCGCAACGCGACGATCACGCGCGACTTCCCGAAGCTCTCCGACGGCCTCGACATGAACAAGGCCCGCCTCGTCTCGGACTGGGTCACGGCCAAGTTCGAGAAGGGCGAAGTAGATAGCGTCTACATCATCTACAACGAGTTCAAGAGCGCGATCACGCAGCAGACCGTCGTCGAGGTCCTGCTCCCGCTCCCCGAGCCGCCGCCCGCCAAGGAAGGCGCTCTCGAGCCGACCGAGTTCGGCTTCGAACCGAACGAGCGCGCCGTCCTCGAGCGCCTCATGCCGATGTACGTGGAGATCTCGATCTACCGTGCGCTCCTCGAGAGCCAGGCGAGCGAGTTCGGCGCGCGCATGACCGCGATGGATGCAGCGACGCGTAACGCGAAGGACATGATCTCTCGCCTCACGCTCGTCTACAACCGCGCGCGCCAGGCCGCGATCACGAAGGAGCTGATGGAAATCATCGGCGGCGCCGAAGCCCTGAAGGAGTGAGCGCCCGCGCGATCGCCCGATCGCGCGCTTCTAGGGATTGAACAAGCGGAGACGCGGAGCCGACGCGGAGTTTTTTGTTCGAGACATGCGCGGCGATGTCGTGTGTCTCGACACTCGCGTCGGAGGCTCATGTCCGAGCAACAGGACCTCCGCGTCGTCTCAGCGTCTCTGCGCCTCCGCTTGTTCAATCCGTGATCGGGGGCGATCGGGTTGATAATTCTCGCGTTTTTGGTGCGGGTTGTGGGCTGGAGGGCGGGCGATTAGGGTTCGCGCCCATGTTCCGCACCAACTCCCTCGTTCTCGCCCTCGTTCTGACCAGCGCTCTCACCGCAGCTTGCGGGGGCGAGCCGCCGGCCCCGAAGACCCCGGAGACGGAGCCCGTCGCGTCCAGCGCGCCGGCCGACATGCCCGCTCCCCCCGCGACCGTCGCCGCGCCCGAGACCAAGCCCGCGGCAGACGCGCCGGTGCCGGGCGTCCCCGACCCGAACGCCGCGCCCTCCACGCTCGCTCTCCCGACCGCGGTCGCGAAGATCGAGATGAAGGGCAAGAAGGCCGCGAAGGTCGAGCTGAAGTCCGACGGCACCGTCGCCAACGGCGGCAAGGCCGTCGCGAAGGTCACCGGCATGACGCTGCAGAGCCCCGACGGCGGCAAGACGTTCCTCACCGTCGGCAGCGACGGCGCGGTCACCACCGGCGACGGCGCGAGCTACGGCTCGTTCGCTGGCGACGACCTCACGATGGCGAAGGGCGACAAGCTCACGCTCGCCGACGACGGCACGCTCACGATGACGTCCGGCGGCAAGGCCGCTCCGCTCGGCAAGTTCGACGGCGCCGGCACGGCGAAGCGCAGCGCGGTCCTCGCCGCTGCATTCGTGCTCGCTCCGCCCGCGGCCGAGAAGCCCGCCGCTGCGACGCCCGCCGCGAAGCCCGCGGCTGGCGCGAAGCCGGCCGCCCCCGCCACGAAGGCCGCTCCGAAGAAGTAGCGAAGTGGCTCCGTGACTCAGTCGCGGAGAGCGATCTGCTCGGGACCTGGCGGGCTCACCGCGTTCGTCAGGTCCCGTACGGTTCCCGAGGTCGACGTGAACAGCGGGGCGGGCCACACGCCCAGCAGCACGACCAGCGCCGCGAGCGGCGCGACGCTCATCCATTCGCGTGCCGTGAGGTCGGGGAACCGACCGCCGAACGGCTCGAGCAGCGGGCTCCTTTCCCATTCGGCAGCGAGCTTTCCGAAGATCACCTTCGAGAGCGCGAGGAAGTGCGCGGCGGCCGCGAGGATCAAGGCGACAGCGCCGACGAGCGCGAGCGGCGGGTAGTTCGGGAGCGCGCCGAGAAGAGCGAGCATGGGCCCCCACGCGCCAGCGAGGCCCATGACCCCTGCTTGACCGAGCCCCGCGACCGCGAGCGCCGCGGCCCAGCCCGGCATCTGCGTCGAAACCCCGGAGAGCCGTGAGAGGTCACGCGTGTGAGCGCGATCCTCGACGGCACCGGCGAGCACGAGGAAGAGCGCGCAAGCGAGCGCTCGCGTCGACGCGAGCACCATCGCGCCGGAGAGGCCCTGCGGCGTGAGCGAGCCCGCACCGAGGAGCACGAAGCCGACCTGCGCCGTCGTGCCCGCAGCCGCGAGCTTCCGAAGATCCGTCTGGCCGAGCGCGCCGAGCGCGCCGTAGATCGCCGTGACCGCGCCGAGCGCGACGACGACACCGGACGCCCATCGCATGCCCTCGGGCAGCACGGCGCAGCCGATCCGCAGGAGCGCGCACACGCCGATCGTCGGCAGCGACGCAGAGACGAGCGCGCCGACGGCCGTGGGCGACTCGCCGAGCACCGGCGCGAGCCAGGCATGCAGCGGGAAGGCGCCGAGGAGAACGAGGCTCGCGATGAGCACGAGCACGAACGCCACCTTCACGAGGGCGGCCCCGAAGAGCTTCGCGCCTTTCGCACCGAGGGCCACGCGCGAGAGCTCCGGCAGGCTGAACGTCGTGCTCGTCTTCGTGCCGTCGACGAGGAAGGTCGCGTCCGCCTCACGGGAGACCGCGAGGACGGCGACGAGCAGCAGCACGACCGCGATCGTGCCGAGGAGCGCGAGCTTCGTCGCCGCCGCGCGTCGCTCGGGGCCGCCCCAGCCGCCGACGAGCAGCGACGACGAGACCACGGCCACCGAGGTGAAGAGCACGAAGAGGAGGCCGTCCATCGCGCAGAGCGCTCCGGGGACGGCCGCCGCGAGGACGAGGTACGCGGCGTGATAGCCCGCTGCGCCGCGCGGCATCGTCCGCTCGGGGAGGATCGCGAGGAAGGCGACCATGCTCGTCACGAGGAGCGCAGCCACGCCCGTCCCGTCGACCCCGAAGAAGATCTCCGCGGAGAGCCCGCGGATCCACACGCCGTGCTCCACGAACTGGAGGCCGTCGTTGCCGTCGAGCCGCGAAACGTCGGACGCGAACCCGCGATAGACGTAGGCCGCGAGCGCCGACTGCGCGGCCAGCGAGACGAGGGCAATCAGATGAGGAGTCCTGTCCTCGCGGCGACCGAGGGCACGCACGAGGATCGTGAGGAGCGCCCCCAGCAGCGGAATGCCGATCAGGAGCGAGAGCACATGCCCCTCGAGCGGCCCGAGCCACCCGCCGACCTGAGCTCGCACGCCCATCGCGACCTCGCCGGTCTGCTCGTCCGACGTCGTGACCACGACGTGCGCGAACAGCTGGCGGAGGCGAACGCCTCGCTCCGGCACCCACTGCACGAGCGCCTTGCGGGTCGCCCCGGGCGCGATCGTCACCGGCAGAGCGCCCTCCGCAAGGCGCGCCAAGACCTTGGGCGGAGAGCGAGGGTCGGCCGTGTCGCCGCGCACCGCGATGCGCGAGACGACGAGCGGCTCCTTGCCGAGGTTCACGATCGACAGCTCGCCGCTGAACCCGTCACGCGACGAACGGAGCTCGAGAGGCCCTCGGCCGCCCATCGCGTCGAGGCGAACGGTCCCGGCGCGGCGCAGCTCCTGCGCGCGCGCGTGCCCGACGACCAGGAGGAAGGTCACCGCCAGCACGACGCAGAGCAGCACGCGCTTCATCATCAACCGAGAATCACCGAGGAGAGCACGACCACTCCGAGCACGACCAACATCCCGATCACCAGCGCGAGAGTCACCCGCTCGAACCTGCGTGGATGGTCGAGTCCCGTACGTACCACGACCTCGTCGGCGCCGCGTCCCAACGCGCGCGCGAGCAGCCCGCGCGCCACGACCGCATCGGCGCGCCGGACTCCGGCGCCAACGGCCGACACGCCCGAGGCGAGGACCTCGGTGGCGTCGTCGATGACGTCCTCGTTCATGACGACCACCGAGCGGACGAAGAAGCGGACGACCGACGCGCACAGCGCAGCGCCACGCTCGACCAGCAAGGCGGGCGCGTCGAGCAGCGAGAGCCACCCCGGCGCCTGCGGCGAGCGCGTCGCACGACGTGCGGCGACGAGGCCGATCACCGCGGCGGCGAGGGAGAGGCCGAGCGCAGCGATCGCGATTTTTGGAGCGCCGTCGAGGCCACCGACGCCCGCCACGAGCCGACGGGCGAGCGGCGCGGCGCGACCACCGAAGGGCGAGCTGCCGGCACCGAGCGCGGCTCCGCCGACGAGCGAGGAGACGGCGAGCAGGACGACGAGAACCCTCGGACCGCGAGGCCCCGTCGTGGCGCGGCCCATCGCAATGGTTGCACCATACACACGAAATGCAGCGAGCGAGACGAGGATCACGGCAATGGTCGCCAGCGGCGCGGCCACACCACCCGCGACGCGATTGGCAGCGCTCGCGCCGAACGCGCCAGCGATCACCGTGGCGACGCCGGCCGAAGTCCCGGCCGCGGGGAGCACTCCCGCGACGCTCGCACAGGCCACACCGAGCCATCGGACGTCGGCTTCCGAGTCGAGGGCGGCCGTCATGGCGGCCGTTCCGAGCGTCGCGGAGACGAGCAGCGTGACGGCTCCCGCGGTCTCACCGAGCAGGACGGTCGTGACTGCGAGCGACGCGAGCGCAGCAAGCGCGGTCCGTGCGACGCCACCTCGAGAGCGCGAGGCGGCGGCGGAGGCCGCGAGCACCACTGCAGCAAGCGCTGGCACGATGCAGAGCGCGGCGGCGGCCCCTGGGTCGACGAGTGGCGCGATGTGCATCACCAGGACGACGGGCGGGACGCCCTCGAGCGCATACGCGAGGCCTCCGCGATCGGTCCGGGTGAGGAGCGCGAGCCTGAGCAGCGCCGCGAGAATGGCGATGATGCCGAGCACGGTCGGCAGCGGCTGCCCCGCGATCATGCGAGCGGCCAGCACCTGGCGCATCGACGAGGGCCCGGTGGGAGTCGGTCGCGGCACGGCGAGCTGATCGTCGAGGTTGCGGAAGCTCGTGGTCGGACCGTACGGGGTGAGCACGTACGAGCGACCGGCCGCGAGAGTCACGTGCGTCACGAGGAGGTCCGTCGTCGCCGCGCCCGCCTGGATGCGGAACGAGTAGTTCCCCGGATCGAGCGCGAGCGTGAACGGAGCGCGAAGCGGCTCTCCGGGAAGTGGAGGTCCGTCGTCGCTGCTCACGAGCGCATCCGCGTACGTCGTGAGCGAGACGGTGGCCTTCGCATCCGCGCGCGGAGCATCCGGGAGGGCGACGATTGCGAAGCGCGGCTGCGGGTCGGGCGTGTACCCGGATGCCCCGAACGTGCCGCCGAGCGACCAGAAGAGGACCCACGCGACGAACACGACGGCCACGTCGCCCGCGAGCGCGAGACCGAGGGGGCGCGCACGCCCACCGCCCGCCATCGCCCAACCCGCGAGGGTCGCCATCTGGAGGCCGACCGCGAGGGTCGGCAGCCCGTCCGCGAGGACGACGAGGAGCGCCGCGCTCGCGGCGAGCCCCGTCCAGGCGAGGCGCGCGGCGATCCCCGACGGCACCGTCCAGACGGCATGGAGCACGGAGGCGAACGCCATGAACGCGACGAGCACCGCGAAGGTCGCCGAGGTCGGGTCGCGAACGAGGTCGAGCGCGAGGTCGAGCTGACCGATGCGTGCGAGCTGGGCGACGTGCTGCTCCGCGACGCGCCCCGCGGGCAGCTGCGAGGCGCGGATCGCGTGCGCCACCGCGAGGCCGAACGTTCCGCCCGACGTCGCGATCGCGACGCGCACCGCGAAGCGCGAGCCCGACCGCCGCAGGACCGCAACCAGCGCGACCGCCGCCCACAGGAGCGGCAGGAGAACGAGGGCCACGAGCGACGAGGCGAGCTCGACGATCGTGAGGGTGCCCGCGGTCTCGAACATCGTCGGTCAGGCTACAGCCTAATAGGGACCGCTCGTCACAGGAACGGGCTGGCGTGGGGCTCCGGGCGGAGCATGGCGTCCCGGATCCGGAGGGCCGCCCGGAGGGCGACCAGCACGAGCGCAGTGACGACCGCGGCGCCGACCGCGGCCTCGAGCGATTCGCTCGGGCCGAGCTTGCGCGAAACGGCGACGAGGACCGCGCCGACCGCGAGGCCCGGCACGAGGCGGCGCAGCATGAACCGTCGAGCTTCGCTCGCCGTCCAGGGCGAGGCGAGGGTCGCCGCCCCGAGGAGAACCGCGACGAGCGCCCAGGTCTTGGCGACGAAGAGAAGCGCGGCCGCGACCTGCAGGACGGTCGAGCGTGCCTCGACCCCTCCCGGGAGCTGCCAGCCGCCGAAGAATACCGCGATGCCGAGCCCGGATGCCACGACGAGCCCGAGACGCTCGAGCAGCTGCCCGTTCTTCTCGGCGCGCGCGGAGCTCGCCTTTGCTGCGGTCGGCCGGACGTTCTCGCCCTCGTCCATGCGCGCGTCGGAGAGGAGGCGCGCGTCGTCCCGTGTCCGAAGCATCACGAGCAGGGCGCCGAGATAGGCGAACACGAGCGCCGAGGCCACCGGCTGGCGGAGCGCGCTCCACTCCCAGGGAGAGCCGCCCTGCGCCCGCACGAGCTCGGCGAGGTGGAGGGCGCCGCCGTGAATCACGATGCCCGCGACCGACGCGGTGAGGACGAGACCCGGCAGCACCACGTCGAGCGCGGCACGTGCCGAGGCCTTCACGCCGCTCACGGACGCGACGCGGGCAGCGAGGAACAGCGCGATCGCCGCGACGAGGAGCACGGCGCCGTCGACATCGGCGCCCACCACGTGCGGTCCGAGCGCGAACGTCGCGACCAGCACCGACGCGAGCGCCGAGCCGATCGCGCGTGGACCACGTCCGAACAGCGCGAGCGCCATGGCCTTGATGCCGGAGGCACGAAGCCGGCGCGCCAGGCGGAGCTCGAGCGCCGAGGCGATGGCCGGGGCCGGGATGATGAGGAGCACGAGGACCGCGAGCGCGAGACCGACGACGAGGAGCGCCGGGCCGTACTCGATCGGAATGCGGTCGCCGGCATAGCCGATCATCGCGACCGCCTTGGTCTCCTCGGTTCCGGAGTCGCCGTGGCGCAGGGTGATCTGCGCGGTGCGGGCCGAGGCAGGCGTGACGTCGGAGATCTCGCGAACGTGAACCCCGTCGACAGCGCTGATGAGGTCGCCGAGCTGGAATCCAGCCTGATCGCCGGGCGAACCGGGCGCGAGCTTCTCGATCGGCAGGCCGCGGGGCGTGGCGACGCCGGCCGTCACCCCAAGGAACTCGAGGACGCGCGCACCTTCGGCCGTGCGCGACTCCACGACGCTCGCACGTACGGACGACGGCGTGATGTCGAGCACCATGCCGTGCATCACCCCGACGAGCGGGGGAGCGCCCGGTGCGCTCGACGAGAAGGCGACCTCGACGTCTCCCGTCATCGTCGTGTGCATGGCCTTGTCGCCGTGCCCGCAGAAGCGCTCCTCGAGCGGCTCGCTGACGACGACCTCGATCCGGTCCGCGGACGCGACGACTCCGTCGGCCTCGATGGTCGCCCCCTGCAACGGCTGTCGGCCCGGACGGAGCAGCGTTCCGCGAAAGGTCACGCGGGCCGTTCGCCCCTGCGGGAAGCCTGCCCCACGGAGCTCCACGCGGTCGCCCACCTCGATTTCGCGGGGCGAGACCTCGCTCACTTCGACGAGCGGAGGAACTCCGTCCCTCTCGCACGCGGCGAGGCAGAGGGTCGCAAACGCCAGGAGAACGAGGAGGAGAGCCGAGCGCAGCAAGAGACCTCCTTGATAGAGGAGGTCCCGTGATCACGCGACTTTTCGGCCATCGCCTATCCCCCGGCCCCCGCAGTTGTGGCATCCTCCGCCGATGCCGAAGGTCTACGCGGTGATCATGGCGGGCGGTGCGGGCACGAGGTTCTGGCCGGCTTCGCGCTCCTTGCGACCGAAGCAGCTCCTGCCGCTCGCCGGCGGCAGCGAGGAGACCCTCCTCGCCGCGACCGTCCGCCGGCTGGCGCCGCTCGTCACGGCGGACCACGTCGTCGTCGTCACCGGCGAGCATCTCGCCGAGGCGACCGCCGAGGCCGTGCCGGGCGTCCCCCGCTCGCAGATCCTCTGCGAGCCGGCGCCGCGCAACACCGCGCCGTGCATCGCGTGGGCGACGGCGACGATCTCGCGCCTCGATCCCGATGCGCTCGTCGCGGTGCTGCCGAGCGACCATTTCATCGCGGACGAGGAGGAGTTTCGTCGCGTCCTCGAGCGCGCCCTCCAGACCGCCGAGAGCGGGCGGGTCACGACGGTCGGCATCGTGCCGACGCGCCCCGAGACCGGATACGGCTACATCGAGGTCGGCGACGCCATCGATGGCATCACCCACGCGAAGAGCGTCGCGCGCTTCGTCGAGAAGCCCGATCGCGCGCGCGCCGAGGAGTTCCTCGCCGGCAAGCGTCACCTCTGGAACGCGGGGATGTTCTTCTTCCGCGCACGCGACATGTCCGAGCTGGTCCTGCGCCACCTCCCCGAGCTCGCAAGCGGCGTCGCGAAGATCGACGCGGCGGCCGGCGGAGCGAATGCCACCGAGGTCCTGAAGGCCGTCTTCCCTACCCTCCCGAGCGTGTCGATCGACCACGGCGTGATGGAGAAGGCTGCAGGCCTCGCGGTCGTTCCCGGCGAGTTCGGCTGGAACGACGTGGGGAGCTGGCAGTCGGCCTGGGAGCTCGGCTCACCGGACGCCGCCGGCAACTCGCTCTCCGCCGGAGCGCTCGCCATCGACGCGAAGAACAATCTCGTCCGCACGCTCGGCACGGGCAAGAAGGTCGTCGCGCTCGTGGGCGTGAACGATCTCGTCGTCGTCGAGACGGAGGACGCGCTGCTCGTCATCCCGCGCGACCGGGCTCAGGACGTTCGTTTGATCGTCGACGCGCTCAAGGCCGCGGGCCGCACCGACCTGCTCTGAACGCCCTATTTTCAGGCGTTACGGAGACGCGCACGCAGGGCCGCGAGGGCGCTGTCGACGTCCGCCCACGACGGGGTGACGCGAGCCGCGGGAGCCACGCTCGCGACGCTCGGCGCGCCGGCTCCGCCGAGCCAGAGCTCGGTGGGCGACGGAAGCGTCTCCGCGAGCACCTTGAGCGAGCGGGCCGCAGCTCGCTTGTCCGCCGCGAGAGAGATCGAGAGGCCGACGGCGTCGACATCGAACGCCCGCACGGCTTCGACGATCTGGGCCGGCGGAGTGTCGGCGCCGAGCACGTGCGGCGCGGCGAGGTTCGCGGCGAGGTAGACCGCGACCATGTCGAGGCCGAGCAGGTGTGGCTCGCCGGGCAGGGTGGCGAGCAGCACGCTCGGCGAACGATCACCGTCCTCGAGCGCTCCGAGCAAGAGATGGAGCTGCGACGTGAGGCATGCGCTCGCCAGGTGCTCATGGCGCACCTCGAGGAAGCCGCCGGCCCAGAGCTCGCCGACACGCACGGCAAGCGGGTGCGCGATCTCGGTGACGAACTTGCGCGGCCCGAGCGACACCGCTGCGGCGCGCAGCAGCGAGCGAACGCCCGTGATGTCGTCGGCGCGGAGGGCCTCGATCATGGCCTCGAGCGACGGCGCGGGCCCGGCCTGCGCCCCGCCTCCCGCGCGCGCGCCGTTCGTCAGCGCGGCACGCCGCGGAGCATCGGCGGCGGAGGCCTGGACGAGCCTCGTCAGGTCGGCCGGCGGTAGCGAGACGACCTCGCTCGGACGGAAGCCCGCGCTGACCGCGCGCGCGACGAGATGGAGGCGCGCAACGTCCTCCTCCGAGTACACGCGGCTTCCGCCGGGCCGCCGAGCCGGCCGCGGAAAGCCGTAGCGGCGCTCCCACATGCGAAGCGTATCGGCCGCGATCCCGGTCCGGTTCGAGACCACGCGGATCGAGGCACCGGCGAGGGCCTCGTCGCCGCTCAGGATGAGGCTCGCGGCCCTCTTCGACATTCCCTGAGCATTCACTATGCACAAGGTTTGGTCAATGCCTTGACATACCTTGGACAAGCCCTAAACATAAGGGGTCGGCTGAGTCTCCAGCCACGCGGCGCCGGCGCTTCCGGCATTTCTACCAAGAGGTCCCCCATGCTTCAGCTTTCATTCCGCTCCGTCGTTCTCGCCTCCACCCTCGCCCTCGCCGCCTGTGGCGGCGCCGACGCCGCCAAGCCTGCTCAGGACCCGACCACCGCGGGCACCGTCGCGAAGTCGGACATCATCGACACGGCCGCGGGCGCCGGCTCGTTCAAGACCCTCGGCGCCGCGATCAAGGCTGCCGACCTCGAGAGCACGCTCCGCGGAGCCGGTCCGTTCACGGTCTTCGCCCCGACCGACGAGGCGTTCGCCAAGCTCCCCGCGGGCACCGTCGAGAGCCTCCTCAAGCCCGAGAACAAGGAGAAGCTGAAGGCCATCCTCACGTACCACGTGGTCTCCGGCAACGTCGGCTCGGCCGCGGCGATGAAGCTGACGAGCGCGAAGACGGTCTCCGGCAAGGAGCTCAGGCTCGACGCGAGCAGCGGCAGCCTGCACGTCGGCAAGGCGACGGTCACGAAGGCGGACATCGCCGCTTCGAACGGCGTCATCCACGTCATCGACACGGTGCTTCTCCCGGAGTGATGGATGGACAACCCGCGATCACCCTCGGCGCGCGTACGCCTCGAAGCTGCCGCGGATCTCCCGACTCGCTTCGGTGAGTTCCGCGTGCTCGTCTTCTCGAATGACCACGACGATCGCGAGAACCTCGCGATCGTTCGCGGCGACGTGTGGGCGACCGACGCCGTACCGGTGAGGCTCCACTCGGAGTGCCTCACGGGCGACGTGCTCGGCTCGCTCCGCTGCGATTGCCGCGACCAGCTGGAGCTCTCACTCCTGCACATGGGCAAGTTGCCGAGGGGGATCGTGCTCTACCTGCGTCAGGAAGGACGCGGCATAGGGCTGACGAACAAGATCCGAGCCTATGCGCTGCAGCAGCAGCGCGGGCTCGACACGGTCGACGCGAACCTCGAGCTCGGCTTCCGCGATGACGAGCGGGACTACGGGATCGCGGCGTCCATCCTGCGCACGCTCGGCGTGCGCTCGGTGCAGCTGTTGACCAACAACCCGGACAAGATCCGCCAGCTCGCGGCGCATGGGATACCGGCCGAACGCATTCCGCATTCGATCGAGCCCGGGCTGCACAACCGCGCGTACCTCGAGACGAAGGCGCGCAGATCGGGGCATCTCCTATGAGCACGACGATCGAAAGCAAGCCGCTCGAGGTCTTCTTCGACGGGGACTGTCCGCTGTGCACGAAGGAGATCGCGTTCGTCCGGCGCCTCGACAAGAAGTCGCGCGTGCTCTTCACCGACATCGCCTCGCCGGGCTTCGACGCGGCGAGCATCGGGCGAACGCAGGACGATCTCATGGCCCGCATCCAGGCCCGCACGGCCGACGGTACGTTCATCGACGGCGTCGAGGTCTTCCGCCAGATGTACGCGGCGGTCGGTCTATCGCCGCTCGTGACCCTCACGCGGTTGCCCGGCATCACGCAGCTGCTCGACGCCGGCTACCAGTGGTTCGCCAAGAATCGCCTCCGACTCACCGGCCGCTGCGACGAAGGGACCTGTACGCCGCGCGCACGCGCGTGAAAGCGCGTCCGCCGGCCCCTGAAACGTGCTTGCATCGGTGCCGTGCGTGCGGCCGCCGTCCTCGTGAGCGTGCTCGCGATCACGACATGGGCGTCGGAGTCGCGCGCGACGCCGTCCGCCAAGCTCGTCTACGTACGCGAGGCCGGGACGAACGCCTGTCCGGCAGAGAGCGACCTCCGCAAGGCCGTCGCGAGCCGTATCGGGTACGACCCGTTCTTTCCGACCGCGTCGAAGACGGTGATCGCTCAGATCTCACGCGTCCCGAGCGGCTATCGCGGCAAGGTGCAGATCGTCGGCGACGACGGCAACGCCCTCGGCTCTCGCGATCTTTCGACACGCGGCGACGACTGCTCCGAGCTGCTCAGCGCCCTGGCGCTCGCGATCAGCATCGCGCTCGACGACCTCGACGACGGCAAGCCTCCGCCCGCGCCCGCAGGTGAGAGCGCCGCTGCGGCCGCGCCGGCTGCGCCCGCGACCATCGCAGCTCCGGAGGCGGCCGAGACCCCGAGAGCTCCCACGACGCCTCCACCGAGTGACGCTGCGCGCGACGCCTCGAGCGCGCTGCCGGCGACGCGCCGGCTAGCCTTCATCGCGAGCGCCGGGCCGACGACGTCGTTCGGGTTCGCGCCCGCCGCGTCGCTCGGTGCGTCGCTCGCCGCCACGCTCCGCTACTCACTCGTCGCGGCGCGGCTCGGACTGCGTGCCGACCTGCCGGCGAGCGGAGGGCTGGCGGGCGGAGGCTCGGTCAGCGCGAGCACGGTCCTCGCGACCGCGAGCGTATGCGTACGAGACGACCTGCCGTTCCTGTGCGCGGGGGTCGGGCTCGGCTCCTTCGCGACCACCACGAGCGGGATCCCCACTCCCGGCAGCGACACCGCCCTGCTCGCGACGGTCCTCGCCAGCGCCGGGGTCGACGTCCCCGTCTGGCGACAGCTCTACGTGGAGCCCGTCGTCGAGGGAGACCTCCTGCTCACGCGCCACCGTGTCGTCGTCGACGGCGTGGAAGGCTACCGAATGCCTGGATTTGCAGGCACCGCGGGAATCCACCTCGGCTGGCGTTTTCTCTAAATGGAACCGCCGGCCCACCGCCAAGCCCCTGGTGTGGAGCCCGCTCGACCCGCGCTGGAGTTCCGCGAGGTGTTCGACGGGCACGCGAGCTACGTGGCTGCGACGCTCGGACGCCTCGGCGTGGAGGAGCGCGATCGGGACGATCTCGTGAGCGAGGTCTTCGTTCGCGTCCACCGCGCGCTCGCGAGCTACGATGCGGCTCGCCCGATGAAGCCCTGGCTCTTCGCCTTCGCCGCGCGCGTCGCCTCGGAGCATCGGCGGCTCGCGCGCCATCGTCGCGAGGTCTTCGCGGAGATCGACATGGCGTCTTCGGAGCTCGCCGCCGACGAGACGATCGAACGCCGTCAGGCCCGGCAGATGCTCGAACGCGCCCTCGGCGAGCTCGACGAGGAGAAGCGTGAGGTGTTCGTGCTTCATGATCTCGACGAGACGCCGGTGCCCGAGGTGGCGCGCGCCCTCGGGATCCCCGAGGGCACCGCCTACACCCGCCTTCGCGCAGCGCGCGCGGAGCTGACCGCCGCGGTTCGACGCCTTCAACAGGTCGAGAGGAGGACGGCATGAGCGAGCTAGAGCCTCTCGAGGACGACATCCTCGCGCTCGTCGGCGCGGCGAAGCAGGTGCCCGAGCTCACCGGCGCACGGAAGGCCGAGCTCTTCGACGCGACCGCGGCGAAGCTCGGGTTGCCGCCGCCCGGTGGCGGCGAGGGTGGTGGCGGCGGCGGCGGAACGGGAACAGGAGCGGGAGCGGCAGCGGCAGCGGCAGCGGCACACCTCGGCACGAAGCTGACGATGGCGCTCATCGCCACGTTCACCATCGGCATCGTGGTGGGCGTCATCGCGGACCGCGCGCTCTCGCCCGATCGGAGCGCGCAACCCGTAGCCTCCGCGAGCGTGCTCCCCGCTCCGCCTCTCGCGGCGGAGCGCGACGCGGGCGCGCACGTCGCCGCGATCGAGACCATCAGCCCGGCCTCACTCCCCGACGCGCCGAAGGCCGCGCCCGCTGCGAGCACGACGCCGGCGCACGCCGCGTCGACCGAAGCGCTCTCGTCGCGCGGGCTCGCCGCCGAGCGCGCGCTGCTCGACATCGCGCGCTCCGCGCTCGCGCGAGGAGAGGCCGGCGAGGCGCTCGCGGCGACGAGCCGTCATGCCCGCGAGTACCCGGACGGCGCGCTCGTCGAGGAGCGCGAGGCGATCGCGGTGAAGGCGCTCGTCGCGCTCGGCCGCAAGGAGGAGGCGCGAACACGCGTGCAAGCGCTCGAGCAGCGCTTTCCGACCGGCCTCAGCGTGCGCGCCGCAAAGGCCGCCGTCGACAGCGCTCCGTGAGCCGCGCCGAGGGAGAAGCGTGCGACGATTCTCAAATGGGATGCGTGTCGAACCGCCAAGACAGGGCGTGATGCACAACCAAGCCACCCGCTCCTTCTCCTCGCGCCTTCGCGACATCGGCCTCTTCCTCGCCGTCGGTGCGAGCGCCTCGCTCGCGGCGTGTAGCGCACAGGAGCTGGATGGCGGCTCGCGTCGCGTCATGTTCGTGCGACTGGTGCTAGCACCTCCCGGCGCCGGCCCGACCGGAGCGTGCGCGTACACGAGCGATCCGAACTCGGCCGCGCTCTTCTCGGGCACCGCAGATCTGGGATTGCGAGACCACTACACGATGACCCTCCTCGTGCAGAGCACCGACAAGACGGCCCCGACGAGCATCAGCGGTGCACATATCACCGTGACAGAGCCCGACGGCACGCCCATTCGAGAGTTCTCGCAGACGACCGCCGGCTTCGTGGAGGCCGGGGGCTTCGGTCTCGTGAATCTCGTCGGGATCGACGCACCCACGCGCGACCTGCTGCTCGCCGGTATCGAGAACCGCCGGGTCTCGAAGTCGGTCGTCGTGCACGTCGACCTCACGGGCAGCGACCCGGCGACGGGAAGCGCCGCTTCCGCGGCGGAGTTCCAGTTCCCCGTGAAAGTATGCAACGGCTGCCTCGTCTCCTTCGAGACCGGCAACGACGTCACCGCGCTGGAGCAACCGAATTGCCATCGCCCTGCGTCGGCGACCGTCCACCGCCCCTGCGTCATCGGGCAGGACGAGGTGGTCGCCTGCGAGCTCTGCGCAGGCGTTCGCGCGGCCTGTGACCCGCTCACGCCGTGAAAGACTCGAGCGGCGCGCTCAGCGCTTGTAGCGGCCGCGGCCGCCGCCGCCCGCCTTCGCCTTGCTCGCCGCGTTGTTCGAGCTGCTCGCGCCACGAGAGCCGCTGCCGCGCGGCTTCTTCTTCGCGCCGTTCGCGTACGGGTCGTACGCGACGCCGCCGCCGTCGCCGCCGTCCTTGCCGACGAGCGCCTCGAGGCGCTTCAGCTCGTCACGGAGGCGCGCAGCGCGCTCGAAGTCGAGCGCCTCGGCGGCGGTGAACATCTCCGCGCGCATCGCCTTGATCTGCTCCGACGTGTCGACGTCGGCGATCTTGCCGTTCTTGCCGGGCTTCGGGATCCTCGGAATCTCGTAGTAGTCCGTCGTGCCGGCCGCCGGATTGATGTTCATGACGGCGCGAATGACCGTCGCGGGCACGATGCCGTGCTCCTTGTTGTAGGCCTCCTGGATCACGCGACGGCGAACCGTCTCGCTCATCGCGTGCTTCATCGCGACCGTCTCGCGGTCGGCGTACATGATGACGCGGCCGTTGAGGTTTCGCGCGGCGCGGCCGATCGTCTGGATCAGCGAGCGCGGACTGCGAAGGAAGCCCTCCTTGTCGGCGTCGAAGATCGCGACGAGCGAGACCTCGGGGAGGTCGAGGCCCTCGCGGAGGAGGTTGATGCCGACGAGCACGTCGAACTCGCCGAGGCGCAGGTCGCGCAGGATGTCGATGCGCTCGAGCGTGTCGATGTCCGAGTGCAGGTACTTGATGCGGACGCCGAGCTCGCGGTAGTAGTCCGTGAGGTCCTCGGCCATGCGCTTCGTCAGCGTGGTGCAGAGGACGCGCTCGTTCTTCGACGCGCGGTCGCGGATCTCGACGAGCAGGTCGTCGACCTGCCCTGCGACGGGGCGCACCTCGATCTGCGGGTCGGTGAGCCCGGTGGGGCGAATCACCTGCTCGACGAAGACGCCCTTGGCCTTCTCGATCTCGTAGTCGCCGGGCGTGGCTGACACGTAGATGCAGTTCTGGACGTGCGTCTCGAACTCCTCGAACCTCAGCGGCCGGTTGTCGAGGGCGCTCGGCAGGCGGAAGCCGTACTCGACGAGCGTCTCCTTGCGGGCGCGATCGCCTTTGTACATCGAGCCGATCTGCGGGACCGTCTGGTGCGACTCGTCGAGGATGAGGAGAAAATCCTTCGGGAAGTAGTCGATGAGCGTGGGCGGCGGGTCGCCCGTCTTCCGGTCCGAGAGATGGCGCGAGTAGTTCTCGATGCCGTTGCAGAAGCCCATCTGCTCCATCATCTCGATGTCGTAGAGGGTCCGCTGCTCGAGGCGCTGCTTCTCGACGAAGCGCACCGATTTGTCGAGAACGTCGAGCCGCTCGCGGAGCTCCTCGCGGATCTGCGAGACGGCCTTGCGCATCTGCTCCTGCGGCGTGACGTAGTGCGAGCCGGGGAAGATCGCGTAGCGATCGAGGTTGCCCTTGGCCTTGCCGCGAATGGGGTCGACCTCGCGGATCGCCTCGACGGTGTCGCCGAAGAACTCGATGCGCACGGCGGTGTCGGACTCGTACGCGGGGAAGACCTCGACCACGTCGCCGCGCACGCGGAACGTGCCGCGGTGAAAGTCGATATCGTTTCGCTCGTACTGGATGTCGACGAGCATGCGGAGCAGGTTGTCGCGGCGGAACTCCTCGCCGACCTTCAGATCGATGAGCAGACCGGCGTAGCTCTCGGCCGAGCCGATGCCGTAGATGCAGCTGACGCTCGCGACGATGATGACGTCGCGACGTGAGAGGAGCGCGCGCGTCGCCGAGTGGCGCATGCGATCGATCTGGTCGTTGATGATCGCGTCCTTGTCGATGTACGTGTCGCTCGACGGGACGTAGGCCTCGGGCTGGTAGTAGTCGTAGTAGCTGACGAAGTACTCGACCGCGTTCTCGGGGAAGAGCTCCTTCATCTCGCCGTAGAGCTGCGCGGCGAGCGTCTTGTTCGGCGCCATGATGAGCGTCGGCTTGCCGTGCCGAGCGATCACGTTGCCGACGGTGAACGTCTTGCCCGAGCCCGTGATGCCGAGGAGGACCTGGTGCTTCTCCCCCTGCTCGAGGCCGCGCATCAGCTGCTCGATGGCCGCGGGCTGATCCCCCTTCGGCTCGAACTGCGTGGTCAGCTTGAACGGGCTCTCGGACATCAGAACGCGGAATCATGCGCGCCCAGGCGCCCCCAGAGCAAGCGCTAGAACGGCGACCCCTGACGGGCGCCAGTCAGTTAAGCTCACGCGCCAAGTCCCCTTGAGCAGCACCAAGAAAATGGCAACCCCCGGCGCGGTCTCGCGCCGCGGCCGCTCCGGCGGCCCTCCTCCCTCGCTCCCCAGGGCGACGGCGACGCCCCCTACGGCCACGTACGGCACGGTCGCGTTCCTCGGGCTCGGCGGAATGGGCCGGCCCATGGCGGCCCGGCTCCTCGAATGCGGCGTCTCCGTACGCGTGTGGAACCGGACACGCGGACCTGAGAAGGCACTCGCCAGGCTCGGGGCGACCCCCTCGAGCACGCCGCGGGAGTGCGCAGCAGGGGCCGACATCGTCATCACGATGCTGAGCGACGCTGAGGCGCTCGCGTCGGTGCTCGAGGGGAGTGACGGCGTCCTCGCCACGTTCGCGAAGGAGCGTCGGAAGCCACGACCGGTGCTCGTCGACATGTCGACGATCGGACGCAAGGCGGCGATCTCAGCCGGCCGTCGCGCAGAGGCGCACGGCGCACGCTTCGTCGACGCGCCCGTCAGCGGCTCGGTGCGCCCCGCCGGCAAGGGCGAACTGCTCGCGCTCGTGGGAGGGGCCGTCCGTTCCGTGGAGCGCGTGCGCCCCGTGCTCTCGCTGCTCTGCCGGAAGGTGATCCACGCCGGCGGCGTCGGTCAGGGTCAGACGCTCAAGGTCGTGCTCAACGGCGTCGGCGCGCACCATCTCGTGGCCTTCACGAGCATGCTCTCGCTCGGCGAGCGCAGCGGGCTCGCCCGCGACATCCTGCTCGACGCGTTCACGAGCGGCGCCTTCGCCAGCCCCAGCTACGTCGGCAAGCGCGACAAGGTCCTCGCTCGCGACTTCACGCCCGACTTCTCGCTCGCCCTCGCGCTCAAGGACTGCGCGCTCAATCGCGATCTCCAGGAGGAGCTCGGCGTGAAGCTCCCCGTGCACCGAGCGATCATCCGTGACATCGAGAGCGGCGTGAAGGAAGGGCTCGGCGAGCTCGATCTCTTCGCGCTCGAGAAGCACTACGCGCGATGACGATGCGAATGACTACGAACCGGCGAACATCGTACTGCCGCCGCTGAACACGATCGCATCGAGGAGCAGCTCCTCCTCGACGAGGTCGAGCGTCGGGTGCTCTCGCGGGGTCGAGACCATGCCGCCGGCATCCGAGAAGCCACACGCCTGGGCGCCGGCGAGCGAGCCCGCGTGCCAGAGCTCCTCGGCGGGGGTGCCGCCCGTGGGCGCGAACGTGACGCGCTGACCGGCGCGGAGCCGCTCGAGCGTCTCGAGCGCACGGAGGTCGGCGAGCGGGTCGGTGATGACATGGCTGTCGACGCCGGTACAGAGGCGAGCGCCCGCGGCGCGGAGCGCTCCGAGATCGGGGAGGCCGTCGCCGAGGTCGGCCTCGGTCGTTGCGCACACGCACGCGAAGGCGCGAGCACGGCCGAGCAGCTCGGCCTCGGTCGCGGAGAGATGCGTGGCATGGACCGCGACGAAGGACTCGGAGAGCACGCCCAGATCGGCGAGCAGCTCCACCGGCCGCTTGCCCGTCTCCTCGACGCACTCCGCCACCTCGCGCGGCTGCTCGGCCACGTGCATGTGGAGCGGAAGCCGATGTCGCGCGGCGTAGGCCCCGAGCTCGGCAATCCACTCGGGTGGCACGGCGCGTACAGAGTGAGGGGCGATGCCGACCCGCACGTCGGAGTCACCCTTGTATTTTGCACGCAATGCGTCGACGTCTCGAAGGACGTCGTCGACCGACGCGTCGCAGAAGCGCCGCTGCGCGGCCTCGGCGGGGCGCCCCGGCCCGGCACGGTGGTACGCGACGCGGAGCAGCGCGATGCGCAGACCTTCCTGCTTGGCGGCCCGGATGACCGCGTCGCTCATGACGGTGCGGTCGTCGTAGGGCGTGCCGTCCGGCTGGTGATGAACGTAGTGGAACTCGCCGACCGTCCGGACGCCCGCAAGGCGCAGCTCGCGGAAGGCGACGCGGCTGATCCGCTCGATGAGGTCGGGCTCGAGCGCCGCGGCCACGCGGTACATCGCGCCTCGCCAGGACCAGAAGTCGTCGTGATCGGCCGCCGCCGCAGGGGACGCCTCGCGAGGCCTCTGCGCAGCGCCCCGCATTCCACGCTGAAAGGCGTGCGAATGGGCCGTGGTGAGCGCCGGAAGCAGCACGAATCGGCCGTCGGGAGAGAGCGACAGCATGGCTCACGAACCTACCACAGTCGGGCTACCATCCATTCGTGCAGGACGACGACGCTCGCTCCGTGTCCGTGCGCATCGACAGTGCGCAGGAGATACCGACCGTGACGGGAGGGGCCCTGGCAGGGGCCACGCTCCCCGCGGCGGGGCTCGTCGATCAGAAGAAGCCGGTCGTCGCCGGCTACGACCTCGTCCGCGCCATCGGCCGCGGCGGCATGGGCGTCGTCTGGGAGGCCGTCGAGCATCGCTTCGATCGCCGCGTCGCCGTGAAGGTGCAGCAGTCCGTCCTCCAGAGCGCCGCCACGAGGGACGAGCTCTGGGCAGAGGCGTTCGTCGCCGCGCGCATCGGTGACCCCGGCATCGTCCGCGTGCTCGACGTCGGCGTGACTCTCGAGGAGCACCCGGCCCTACCAAGGGCCGCCGGGTCACGCTGCTGTCGCCAGCCTGGGGCCGACTCGCGGCCACGCATCAGTCGGCCTTCGGGATGGGTCCCGAGTCGGGGGTGATGTCGAAGGGGCCGCGCGCGACGCCCGCCGAGCCCGCGGAGTACGCGCCGATCCACGCCGGTGGTTGATCGGGCGACGCGACGCCGACGTTGCCGTCGATGACGCCGAGCTCCTCGTCGACGAGCTCCTCGTGGATAGTGCGGTGCTCCTGGATCTTGCCCAGCGCGTCCCCGATGCCCGCGCCGCCGATGGCTCCGAGGAGGCCGCCGACCAGGATCCCGGCAGGCCCCAGGAGGACACCGAGCGCGATCCCTCCGAGCGCGCCGAGCACCGCGCCGCAGGCCGCGGGAGCGCCCGCCCAGGGTACCGGTACACCCGCGGGGCGCGTGTCGTCGTCCAGAGCGACGTCTCTCGTCATGCTTCTGCCAGCAGCTCCCACGGCATCACCTCCATGGCTGGGCTCGCTCGCCGGCGGGCCTGCGCCACGAGAACGCAAGCCGCGTTCCGACCGCGATGCGAAGACGCAAGCATGCGCGCCGCGCGTCGGTGCAGAGTCGCCGACGCGCCCGAGAGACGACCGGGTTACGATGTCGCGTTTCGCGCCGTGCAGCCACGACGGCGCTAGAGCTACTCGGCGCGCAAGCGGGTCAGCGGCCTTCGAACTTCGCGGTGCGGCGCTCGATGAAGGACATCATGCCCTCGCGCGCGTCCTCGCTCTGCATCAAGGCGCGGGCCTGCGGGACGAGCTCCTCCGCCGCTTGCGCGAAGCCCTTCTCGAGGCGGGTGCGCGCCGACAGCAGCGTGGCCTGGACGCCGAGCGGTGCCTGCGCGGCGATCGTCTCCGCAATCGCGATCGCCTTCGCGAGGTGCTGGCCGCGCGGCGCGACCTCTTGCACGAGGCCGATGCGCAGCGCCTCCTCCGCGCCGAGCTCGTCGCCCGTCAGCAGCCAGCGCATCGCGTTGCCCCAGCCCGAGACCTGCACCCACCGCAGCGTCGCGCCGCCGAATGGGAAGATGCCGCGCTTCACCTCGATCTGCGCGAGCTTCACGTCATCGGCGGCGATCGTGATGTCGCACGCGAGCACGAGCTCGATGCCGATGGTGAGACAGCGCCCGTGCACCGCGCAGACCACGGGCTTCGTGCGCCCCGGTCCGTGCAGACCGAACGGATCGATCGTTCCCTCGGGGAAGAGGCCGCCTCCCTGCATGACCACCGGGCCGACCTTCGCGAGGTCGAGACCGGCGGTAAAGTGCTCGCCGTGCGCGAAGAGCACGGCGCACCGATGCGGACCTCGCTCGAGCTCCCCGTAGGCCTCCGCCAGCTCCGCGAGCATCTGCGGGTCGAACGCGTTCAGCTTTGCCGGACGGTTCAGGCCGATGAGGAGGACGTGCCCGCGCACGTCGGTGGTGATGCGCTTCTCTTCCGTCATGGGAGGCTCCTTCGTGGCTACTGACGCATCAGATCCGCGCTCGAGCGCGTGACGAAGAAATAGCGCGGCCAGTGCCGGTAGAAGCTCGCACGCATGATGGGCGCGCCGTCCGCCGGGTCGACGTCCTCGCCGAACATGCCCACCGCGCGCACGAGCGAGCCAACGCCGGTCGAGTGCTCGCCCATGTCGTCGTTCGGCGCGAGCTTGGTGAGAACGTGCACGACGCCAAAGTCGCGATCACTGACGGTGACGCGACAGGTGTCCTCGTCGTTCGCGTTCGAGCACAGGTTGCGCGTCTCGAGCTTGCGGACCTTCAGCGTGAGGTAGGCCGCGCCGCCCGGACCGGGGGCCCGGCTGGTCACGACGCCGAAGAGCGCCGCCTTCGATTTACGCCACGACTCCGCCTCGCGGCCGTACATGACCGGGTCGTACTCGCGAGCGCCCGTCTGCGCCGACTGCTCGTCCGAGGTCGGCGAGTACTGCGCCGCGTAACCGTAGGGGCCCGCGCTGCGGCACCCCGCGAGCGCGCCCATCGCGCCCATCGCAATCGCTACGACCAGGAGGCGGCGTGTGCGTGTCATGAAGGCCTTCTACGCGAATCGCGCGCCGGGCTCCAGGCTCCCCGTCGACTGCGCCGATCGCAGGGAAAAAGCGGCACGCTCGTGCTCAGGAGCCGGCCTTCGGGGCGCTCGTGCTCTTGGCGAGCCCCCGCTCCCCGCCGCCGCTGCCCGCCAGGGCGCGGAGCACCAGCTCGACCGCGACGAGGGCGAGGAGCAGCAGCGCGACCATCCACGAGACGTCGACGATCGCGACGCCGCCGCCGAGCGCCGCGGACGTCGCGCTCGACGCCACGGCGCGCGGACGCAGATCGATCTCGCGCGCGAGTGGCGCCGCCACGCGGAGCTCCTTGCTACCGTCGATCGACACCCGATATGCGCCCGCGAGCATCGGAACCAGCCGCAGCGTCCCGTCGTCGCGCGATGCGACGAGCGGCCCGCCCGGCCCCTGAGCCTCGACCTGCCGCGCGCCGGCGAAGGTCCACGGTGCGCCCACGTCCCCGCGACGCGGCGTTGCGCGCTGCTTCGCCTCGCTGACGAAGGCGTCGAGGAGCGCCAGGAAGCCCGGACGCAACGCCAGATCGCTCGTCTCGACGGAGAAGGGCAACGTGGTCATCCACACGTCACCGCGCCCACGCGCGCGACGGCCCACGAGAGGCGCGCCGTCGCTCCACTTGAGGAGCGGCTCGTACGACGACACGTCCTGCTCGGCGAGCTTGGCGCGACCCTTGGGCGAGAGATCGGCGAGGCTCGACGCGGCTTCACCGAAGAACGAAGCGCCGCTCGCGACGTCGACGCCCGAGGTGGTCGACCCATCCCAGCCGACCGCGTGTGCAAGCAGCGGCTCGAAGTTCGCGCCGAGCGGCGCCGCGGCGGCTCGACGACCGAGCGCCACGAGGAGAACGCCGCCCTGCTCGACGAACGAGCCGAGCGCATGACGCTGCTCCGGCGTGAAGCCAGGCGGGTCGTCGACGATGATCGCCGCGAACCCTGCCGTGTCCTCACGGCGGTCGGGGACCTGTGGGATCGGACGCACGGCCATGTCGACATGCAGCGCGGCGAGCGCCTGCTCGACGACCGGCGCACCGCCCGTGGCCACGGCCTCCTCGGTTCGATCGCCCACCACCGCGAGCGCCGCGGGCCCCGCCTCCACCACCACGGGAGCGCGATCGTCCGAGGCGATCGCGTCCTTGCCGGAGAGCAGCGCGACGAGCTCGCGCGTCTCGTCGCCCGCGACGGTGAGCGTGGCTTCGCCCATCTGCGTCTGCGGGAGCGAGGCCTCTGCGATGACCTTCTCGCCATCGAGGATGCGCACCTCTCGGCCGGCCGCCGCGGCCGCGGTCGAGCACGCGAAGCGCACGCGCGCGCGGGTCCCGGCGCGATCGGCGGCGAGGATCCCGCAGTCGTCGGCCGCGGCGCGCAGCTCGGGCATCGCGACCCACACCGGCAGCGCTGCGCCCTCTCCGAGCGGGGGAGCGTCGGGCTTTCCGTCCGCGAGATCGCTGAGGACGATGACGCGCCGGTCGATCTGCGGGAGCTCGCTGACGAGGGTGCGCGCGATGGCGACCGACCCGTCGAGGTCCGTCGCGCGATCGCTCTCCTGGATGCCGTCGAGCGCAGCACGGGCCGCGGAGATGTCGGTCGTCGCCGCGAGGCCGACACGCGCCGGCGAACCGGCGAGCACGATGGCAGCGGCGTCACCGTCGCGAAGCGCGCCGAGGATCTCTCGCGCGCCCTCCTGCGCACGCTGGAAGCGCGACGTGCCGCTCCCGTCCACCACGCGCATGCTCATCGAGTCGTCGAGGACGATGGCAACTGCGACCGACGTGCCGGAGCGGCTCAACGCGAGGCGCGAGCACTTCACGAGCGGAGACGCGCCGAGCAGCGCGAGCGCGACAACCGAGGCGGCGCGGATCGCGAACAGCGAGCGGTCCTCGAGGCGCGCGCGGCGGCGCGCCTTGGGCGGCGTCGCGGGGACGAGGCGCACGGGTGCGAACGGATGCTGCTCCGCACGCTGGCGGCGAAGGCGGTGCGCGGCGTACGGCGCGGCCACCAGCACGGCAATCCCGAGCGCGAACAGCGTCAAGAACGTCATCGAATCGCCTCGATGATGGTGCGCACCGCGGAGACGGGATCCTGATCGGTCGTCATCGGGAGGAAGCTCGCTCCGCGCCCGACGAGCGTGCGCCTCCACGACTCCTGGAGCTCCGCGAGCGCGACGAGATAGCGATCGCGCGCGGCCTCGTCGGTCTCGACGATCACGTTCCCTTCCAGCGCCTCGAGCCGGACCGTCTCCTTGAACGGAAAGGTCGCCTCGTCCGGGTCGAGCACCTGCACGACGACGACGACACGCCCGCGCGAAGCGATCGTCGCGATGCGCTCCGGAGCCTCCGGGGGAAGGTCGAGCAGATCGCTGAGCACGACGACGACCGACCCACGGCGCGCCGTCCGCGCGAGAGCACCGAGCGCGCGATCGAGCGCGGCGACGTCTGCGAGCGCATCGCCCTGCGCGCTCTGCCCTTCGAGCGCGTCGACGACACGTTCGAAGGCCTCGCGCCCGCCGCTCACCGGAACGCCGCGCGACTGAGGCGCTCCGCCGATGAACCCGAGCCCCACGGGGTCGCCGCTCCGGATCGCGACGCGCGCGAGCGCAGCTGCAACGAGCGAGGCCCACGCAACCTTCGCCCCGGGCGCAGACTTGCCGCGGTAGCCCATCGACGCGGTCGCATCGACGACGAGGCGGAGCGCGCGATCGGTCTCCGTCTCGAACTGACGAACGAGGAGGTGATCGTGGCGGAGCAGCGAGCGCATGTCGAGCCAGCGCAGGTCGTCGCCAGGCGTGTATGCGCGGTGACCGCCGAACTCGACTCCCGCGCCCTTGCGCGCGCTGCGATGCGCGCCGGCGTAGACGCCCTCGGCGACCATGCGCGCGCGAATGCGGAGCGGCGCGAGACTGCCCCAGTCGATCGAGCGACGGAGGCTGCGGCCAGCGGAGCCCTTCCCGCCGAACAAGGCCGATGCACTGCCGGTCGTCGCGCGTTTCGTGTTCACGGCCGAGCGCTCGTGCCTTACGGGAGGCCGACCTCGGGAACGGGGCCGCCGATCTGGGCGCGAGCGCCGCTCAGGAGCTCACGCGCGAGCGCGACCTCCATGAGGTCGAGCCCAGGCGAAGACATGACCTGCTTCAAGTACTCGTCGGCGCCCTTGGCGTCACCGGCAACGCGGCGGTCCATCGCCGCGTAGAAGAGCGCTTCCGTCTTCTGCGTGGGCGTCGTGGCGGCGGCAAGGAGCTCCTGCGCCTTCATCTTCCCTGCGCCGAAGGCCGCGACGCGGCCGATCCAGCGCGGGTCGCTCGAGGCTTCGACGAGGACGCGGTCCGCGATTCCCTCGCCGTTCACGGGAACGTTCTTCATCTGGCGCTCGAGGACGCGCACCCAGAGGGCGTAGTAGACGATGTCCTCGCGGGGGAGCTCGGCACCGAGGCCTCGCACGAGGCCGTCGCGGGCCCCGAGGAGATCGCCCTTCACGAAGGCGCGGCCGACGATCTGGCCGATCGTCGCGGCCGACTGACGCTTGTCGCGAGGCGCGGCCTCGAGCGCGCGCTCGAGGGCCTTCATCGCGCTGGAGCGCGCGCTCGCGTCCCCGAAGCGATCGAGCGCGCGCGCGATGAGCCGCTCGATGCGTGCCCGATCGTCGCCCTCGGCGGCACCGCGCGCCTTCGCGAGATCGCGAAGCGCTTCGGCGAGCGGCTTCCTCGAGCCCGTTGGGTCGCCGGCCTCGCGCGTGATGTCGCTCTGGAGGAGAAGGATCTCGCCGCGGAGCGCCGGGTCCTTGATCACGTCGTCGGCCGTGAGCGCCTCCTTGAGGCGCGCCTCGGCGTTCTTCACCTGACCGTCGTGCCAGTCGAGGCGCGCGATGGAGAGGAGCACGGTGCCCGATTTTTCGCGATCGACCGACGCGGTGAGGAGCTTGCGTGCGTCCTCGAGGTGCCCCTCGCGGACCTCGATCTCGCCCATCATTCCGTAGACACGCGCCGGGCTCGGCTGCGTCTTCTTCTGCGCATCGGCGGCCGCGAGGATCGGCGCTGCGGCGCGGAACGTGCGTCGAACGCTGTCGGGCTCGTCGGCCTCGAGGCCGCGGCCCATGGCCTGCATCGTGATGGCGAGCGAGAGGCCGACGATGCGAGGGTCCTTCTGGGCCTTCACGGCGTCGACGAGGACGGCAGGCGCGGCCTCGCACATGCCGAGGTCGACGAGCATCGCCGCGACGAACGCGGCGGGCTCGGGAGACGTCGAGTCGAGCCGGTAGGCCTCGGCGGCGGCCGCGAACGACGCCACGCGGAGCAGCTCCGAGTCGCGTCCGAAGTCCTCGTCCTCGGCGTGAGCCTGGCGCGGCGGCGGACGCAGCATGCGCGCGAGCTCGAGCCAGCGGTCGGACTCGGGCTTCTCGATCACGGACTCGAGGGCGCGCACGAGCTCGGGCCTCGCGACGTCCTTCACCTTGTCGATCGCGCCGAGCGCGCCCTGCGGGTCGGCGTTGCGAAGGTGGATGGCCGCCAGGACGGTCGCGCCCGTCTCGAGCGCGCGAACCGCCTCGAGGCCCTCCTCGCGCGTGACCTGCGTGCCGCGAGCGCGACGCGCCGTGCGCACGGCGGCGGCCTTCTCGATGAACTCCATCGTGCGCGCGACGGCCTCGTCGCGAGCCTCCTGGCTCGGCTCGAGCAAGTGCCGCGTGACGGCAGCGGCCTCGAGCGCGCCGGCCGTCTGCATGACGCCGCCACCGGCGGTGTCCCGCGTCCAGGCCGAGATCGCGTCGAGGTGGGCCTTGATCTCGGCCTTCTCCTTCGGCGGCGAGATGCGCATGAGCATCTCGTACGTGGCGCGCGCGCGGCCTTCGTCACCGCGCTTCGCGAACTCGTCGGAGGCGGACTTGAGCGCCTCGAGCCCGGAGGAGCCGAGCATCTCGTTCTTCAGCTCGCCGGAGTGCACGAGGTACATCGCGCCCTGGAGCGAGGAGACGGCGCGGTCACGGTCCTTCGACTTGAAGCGGGTCGCGACGCGGACCATCTGGCGGCCGACGACACCCTGGAGGCGGAGCTGCCGCTCGCGGCTGTTCGGCTCGCTCGCGAGGAGATCGCGGACAGCGCCCGCGAACGCCTCGTCGCTGACCTCGGTGCCCGCCACGGTCGCGCGCTCCGCGTTGTGCGCAGGCCGGCCGTACCGACCACGACCCGGACCGCAGGCCGAGACCGAGAGCGGCGCAAGCACGAGGAGAAGGAGACACGCGGCCCGTCGCATGGAGGTTGCCAGTCTATCTCGCTCCGGAGGCCCGGGGCGGTCTTATCTCGTCCGGGACGGCACCAATTGCGCACCGCCCAGGAAGGTTTTCTTCGTACGCAGAACCACCCTCGAACGATCTCCGCCGCGAGACCTTACGCCCTGCGATCCTGGGTCCGACCGCCCCCGGGAATGCCAGGGCTCGGCCGCGCGTTGGCCCGGCGCCTGGACGGTTCCTCGTCCGTCGCTCCACGGTTCTCGATAGCCTGTTTTTGCCATGCCCCACGCGCATCTCCTCGTCGTCGACGACGAGCCCTCGATCCTCACCACGCTCCAGAAGGCGCTCACGCTCGAGGGCTACACCGTCGATGTCGCGGGGGGCGTGAAGGTTGCGGAAGAGAAGCTGAAGAAGCGGTCCTACGACCTCTGCCTCTTCGACGTGATGCTCCCCGACGGCGACGGCATCAGCCTCCTCGCCTCGATCCGCGCCGCCAAGAACGAGGTGCCGGTCATCATGATGAGCGGCCACGCGACCATCGACACGGCGGTTAAGGCGACGCGCCTCGGCGCGATGAGCTTCCTCGAGAAGCCGCTCAACACCGACGCGCTGCTCATCGCGGTGGAGACGGCGCTCCGCCTCCAGCGCGCCGAGAGCGAGGCCAAGGAGCTCCGCGCCGCGAGCGGCACCACCGGCGAGCTCGTCGGCGAGAGCGCGGCGCTCAAGAAGCTCGTCGAGCAGATCTCACGCGCCGCGAAGAGCTCGGCGAGCGTGCTCGTGACGGGCGAGCGCGGCACCGGCAAGGAGCTCGTCGCGCGAGCGATCCACATCCTGTCGCCGCGCGCGAAGGGCCCGCTCGAGAAGCTGAACTGCGCGGCGCTCCCGAGCGAGCTCATCGAGAGCGAGCTGTTCGGCCACGAGGTCGGTGCGTTCACCGGTGCGACCAAGCAGCGTCGCGGCAAGTTCGAACGCGCGAGCGGCGGCACGCTCTTCCTCGACGAGGTCGGCGACATGCCGCTGCCGATGCAGGCGAAGCTGCTGCGCGTGCTGCAGGAGCGCGAGATCGAGCGCGTCGGCGGGAGCGAGACCATCAAGGTCGACACACGCGTGGTCGCGGCGACGAATCGAGACCTCGTGAAGGCCTCCGAGACCGAGGCGTTTCGCCCTGATCTCTACGACCGGCTCAACGTGGTGCCGCTGCACATCCCTCCCCTGCGCGCGCGCCGCGACGACATCCCGCTCCTGTCGCGGCACTTCCTCGCGCTCGCCGCCAAGGCCAACGACCGCCCCGGCATCCGCATGGAGGACGACGCGATCCAGGTACTTGCAGCCTACAGCTTTCCCGGAAACGTCCGCGAGCTGCGGAACCTCACCGAGCGGCTCGTCATCCTCACGCCCGACGACCTGATCCGCGCCGCCGACGTGCGCGCGGTGCTGCCGGGCGGCTCGGCCCCGAAGGCGCAGGGCCTCTATCGCGTGGGGGTTCCGTTCCGCGTGCTCGTCGAGCAGGCCGAGCGCCAGATCATCCAGGACGCCCTCACGCATCACGGCGGACAGATGGCCGCGACGGCGCGCGCGCTCGATCTGGAGCGAAGCCACCTCTACAAGAAGGCGCGTGCGCTCGGGCTGCGCGGCGCCGAAAAGGGCGAAGAGGAAGAGGGTTGAGCCGGAGGAACTGGCGCACATGACCTAGGCCTGGGATCGTCTATCCTCGGCCTCCATGGGGACGTCGCTCAGGGACTCGATGCCTCCGGGCGTCGGCGACGTGCCGGAGATCCGCGCCCTCTGGGGCACCTTCGTCGACCCCGAGGTCGAGCGCGCCTTCGTGAAGGAGAACTTCGCGGTCGCCGTGCAGAAGTACGTGCGCTTCAGCGTGACTGTGAGCCTCGTCGCGTTCCTGGCCTACGGCATCCACGACGCGCTCGTCATCCCCGAGGTGCGCGCCAAGGCCTGGGCGATCCGCTTCCTGTTCTGCGGGCCGATCGCCGCGATGCTCATCGCCTTCGTCTTCAAGAACAAGAAGCCCGAGTGGCATCAGCCCGCGATGCTCGTCTTCGGGCTCACGGTGAACACCGTGGTCATCTGGATCGGCGCGATCTCGCCGCCCGCGGGGTTCTTCCTCTACACCGCGTATGCGATGGTCTTCGTCACCGTGGGGCCGTTCCTCGCGCGGATGACCATCAAGACGCAGATCGCGTACACGCTCCTCACGCTCCTCCTCTACAACGCGTTCGACCTCCTGCTCACCCACTCCGCGGCGATGGTGGTCCTGTCCATCAACCTGGCGACGTTCACGCTCGGTGGGGTGGGCGCGCTCGCTGCGCGCGAGCTCGATCTCCAGAACCGCCTCGCCTTCGTGCAGCGCCGCATCATCCGCGAGCAGATGGCCGCGCTCGACGCCGAACGGAGCCGGAGCGAGACGCTCCTCCTCAACGTGCTCCCTCGGCGGATCGCCGATCGGCTGAAGAAGGCGCCCGGGGTCGTCATCGCCGATCGCTTCGCCAGCACGACGGTGCTCTTCAGCGACATCGTCGGCTTCACGCAGATGTCGACGCAGCTCCCTGCCGACGAGCTCGTCCAGCGCCTCGACGAGATCTTCACGCGCTTCGACGAGCTCGCCGACCAGCTCGGCCTCGAGAAGATCAAGACCATCGGCGACGCGTACATGGTCTGCGGCGGCGTCCCGCTCGCGCGCCCCGATCACGCCGAGGCGGTGTGCGAGATGGCGATCCGCATGCGCGACTGCGTCGACGAGATCGCCGCCGAGCTCGGGACGGATCTACGCGTGCGCATCGGCGTGCACACGGGCCCGGTCATCGCAGGCGTCATCGGCAAGAAGAAGTTCATCTACGACGTCTGGGGCGACACCGTGAACACCGCGAGCCGCATGGAGTCGCACGGTGTCCCGCGAGCCATCCACGTCTCCGACGCCACCTTCGAGGCGACGAAGGAGACCTTCGAGTTCGAGAGCCGCGGCACGATCGCAGTGAAGGGCAAGGGCGACATGCAGACCTACCTGCTGCTCCGCCGGAAGCCTCTCGAGACGGAGCGAAGCGCGGCGCTCCCGAGCGAGCCGCCTACTGCTGGAAGCAGTACAGCCGGTAGCTGAGGACGTCGCACGTG